>Ga0209395_1000367_pt1 | contig 67168 bp, 41 predicted proteins | sample GOMGulsemesocosm_3_FD_184635 | JGI IMG/M metagenome (GOLD analysis project Ga0209395, IMG submission 184635) | Methane-oxidizing microbial communities from mesocosms in the Gulf of Mexico - GOM9D Gulf of Mexico (SPAdes) (version 2) | ecosystem: Environmental > Aquatic > Marine > Cold seeps...
TAAATGTATAGCTGAGTTCGGAATCAATTGGGTTGACTGAATCGTTTGTAGTCGTGTTAATGTTTTCTATATAGACATTGTTATTAACAGAGTATTTACCTTTTGCCCCACTTATGATATGTCGCTTTTTATAATCGATGTCAAACACACTAAAATTATTTTTGGTGATGATTTTTTCTCTAATTTTTTGTTTTTTAAGAGCATTATATTGTTCGGGGTTGCAGTACTGCCAAGTACCTATTAAAGCTTCTGATTGATAGCGCTGTTTTTCAGTTTTACTTAACACGTAAGTGACTATTAAAAGAGTGATTAAAAAGCTTAAATATAAGGTACGTGGCATAGTGTGACTGCTAACGTGATTATTGTTGTATATTTTCTTGCGCTTTAGGTTTATAATTGATAAAATGTTTTAATGTTTGGGTATTTGTTCCTCTAGCATCTGTTACAGTTAAGGTAACGTCATAACTTTTTCCGTTTTTTATGGAGTAGTGCACCGTTGGGCGTTCTAGGGTAGAAGAAGAAGGAGTAGCACCTGGGAAACTCCATAAGTAAGTAGCTTCTTTAGCTACTACTGAATAGTCAGCAAATTTAAGTGTTGGGTTACGTTCGTTAAAAAATGGACTACTTACGGTAATATTGGCTTTTGGAGCTGTTAATTCGACTAAGTTATTTTCCCAAATACCACGGGATGTTCCAACTCTTATCTTACCTTTTGCATAATTAATAAACATAAAAGGTGTTTTACAAACAGGCATTCCTGTTCCATATAACTCCCATTGTTTCATGTTTTTTTTACGGTAGTAAATACCAAAATTTGTTCCAGTATAAAGAATGTCATCACTTCCTCTTTGGTAAATTAATGAATAAATGGCATGTACAGGAAGCCCTTCAGAATAATTTCTCCATGTTTTTCCTCCATTTTTTGAGTGTAAAACTTTTAACGTAGTTTGATTTCCTTTTACGGATACCCACAAGTGATTGGGGTTCTGGTCACTTACGGCCAATCGCCATAATTTGAATTCTTTAATCAAGTTGTTATTTGGACTTATATCTGTCCAATTTTCTCCTTGGTCAACAGATTTAATAACTCGATTTGGAGAAACAACAGCATACAGATAATTGGCATCTGCAAAACTTGTTTTTACAGCAACTGCATTTTGTTTTTCTTTTTCAAAACTTTTTATTACCTCCCAGTCTTGGGCATTGTTTGTCGTTTTTGTTAACCTATAACTTTTGTTTCTGTCACCATAATCACTTCCGTAAATGGTATAATAGTTGTGTGGATGAAATTCAAGATTGTCTAAAGTTATGTACCCTAGTTCAATTCCTAATTTTTGCATTTCATGTCCTTTTTTTTCTGTTAATGATCGTTTTACACGTTCATGTCCCCAAGGGTGATTGTACATAAATTGATCATCTATAGGGTTCACATTTGCGGCCATAGCATCGGCGCCATTTACGCCTATCCACCCTCCGTATACACGATCATCTCTATAACATATTTGATTGTGATTTAATCCAACAGCCATCACGTCATTTTTAAACGACTGGCTAAAACCCCAAAGCTCTTGTATTCCTAATCCATTACTTTTGTCTTGAACTACGGTTGCTCCTCCATCATTTGTAAAATAGACGCCACCGTCATTACTGTTCCAAATATTATCTTTTATAATTGACAAGCCGTGGTGGTCTCCATGTATACCTGTATGTGCATTATTTGACTTATAATTATCATATTGTTTTCCTGTGATAATTGTGTTTGTTGTATCATAGTTCCAAGTGATCCCTCCATCGGTACTTATTTTTATTTTATTAGCGGCACAGGCCAATACGTTTTCATCAGTTTCTGACACTGTGAATGCAAAGTTCCATGTGAGTTGTGCTAAGTGGCAAGTTTCGGTTAAAAAATCGGTGGTACCTACTGCGTTTTCTAGTGGTGTATTAGTGCTTCCACAACATTTCTTTTCAAAAGAGTTTCCTGCGTTTGCTGATTTAAAAAAGGAAATTTTATCGTTTTCTCCGCCACCATTATATCCAATGGCTATATAAATAACAGAAGGGTTAGCTGGAGTTGTGGCTAATCTTGCACGATGTGCAGGTGTTTTAAAATCGGACGGAAAACCATTTATTACTGCCTCAAATGATTTTCCACTATTGTCCGATTTTTTAAAATTAATCCATTTCGTTTTTTCAGATGCTTCTAAGATATACACTACGGTAGGATTCTCAGGGTGTACTTTCATGTCCCAAATACGTTGACTACTCTGGTAGTTTACAGTCCACGTTTTTCCTCCATCAATCGATTTTTGTAGTTTGTAGATACCCTTTTCTTGGGTTGTGGCATAGATGATATCACTGCTTGTAAGAGGGACATCAATCCATAATAGTTCACCAAATTTATCTGGTTTGTGTTTTCTTAAGTTTGTGTAAGACCATGTTTTCCCTGCGTCTAATGATTTTACAACCCCTACATCAGTTCCAGCATAAACAACTTGAGGATTTTGATGGCTAAAAATAATTTCGTTTACCCATTCTACTTCGGGGATTTGATTGGATACACAGGTGTAGGAATTTCCGTTGTTGGAACTACGCCATATTCCGGCTGTAGCAGCACCTATCAAAACATTTTCTGGTTTGTTTGGTTGCATACGAATAGACCGTACAACTCCACTTCCGCCGTTATCTTGGGTGTTATTCCATTGTAAAAATAATTGTGTCCAATTTGTGCTATTTTGCCCTTGTACAAGAGACGCTACACAACATAAGAAAATACAAAACAGTTTTTTCATGGTTAATTTACTCTAAAGTTAAATAATGCAGAACTTGAGATATTTCCTTGCTCATCTATGGTGTTTACTTTCCAATAATAGGTGTTTCCGGCAGTTACAGTTATTTCATTTAAAATGCTTTCCGTTATCCCATCTTTGTATTTTGGAGGATTGTTTGAAGTTCCAAAATAGACCTCATAGGTGCTAATGTCTCCATCTATGTCTGTAGCTTCCCAGTCCAAGTTAACGGTGTTACTGGTGATATTAGCTCCTGATACGGGAGCAACTACTTCCGCAGGGAAAGGGGCATGTGTGGTTGTTCCTGCTCCGGCATTATAAAATTTCCAGGTATTACTAGTGGCATTTTTGTCCGAATGGTTAGATTTTGAAATAATTGTCCAAGAATAGGGGGTCGCTATTTTTAGTCTTACTGAAAGGGAAGTGTTTGAACTTGTGTGTGAAACCGTTTTTTGTGTATTTAAGTTTTTAATAGTTAAGCTATAACTATCGGTGTTTTTACTAGCATTCCATTCAAAAACGATACTGCTTTCGGTTTCGGAAACATTGGTTCCTTCTGTACACGCACTATTTTCGCTGGGGAAAATAAGTATTGATGCGGTAGGAGGTGTAGTATCTGGTGTTGGCTCTGGGTCATCTCCTCCACCTCCTCCACAAGAAGTGAAAGAGATGAATAAACAGAAAAGAGTGATATAGGTAACTATTTTGCGATTATTTTTGTTGAAGTTTATCATTTTTTAAGGATTTTAAAACTAGACATTCCTTTGTTTGTTGATACATTAATGGTGTACAAACCACTGACAAAATGTTGTCCATTTATTGTTACTTTTCCATTGGTTATGGGTAAGTAACGGGATTGAATTAACTTTCCATTGGATGTTTGATACACATTAACAAAGGCTGCTTGTGAATGATCGTCACCCATATTTATGTATAAAAAATCAGTAAATGGATTTGGGTAGGCTATAAACGCATCTGATAGTAAAATTGTTTTTTCAAATGCACCTTGACATTCTTTTTCTGTACGTACGCTAATGCTGTTTTTACCTGTTGCCAGATCTAAAGAGAGCGTATTGCTTTGCGTACTATGTTCAATGCCGTTTAGTTTTACGAAATATGTTTTTCCATGAGATAAAAATAAAGTAATGGATTTTTTATCAGTATCTATTTTTGCCATCACAGAAATATCTTCTGGTTCTGTAACGAAAAGGGTGAAACATCTATTAAAATTAGTTGCTGGAACACCATCAATGTTGATACATAACGTATAGCTCCCTGCATCTAAGTTTTCAATAGTTAATGCATCCGTAAAATTAAAATTAGTAGTAGCCCCGTTTCCTGTTAAGGATGCCGTATAATTTAAGGCTTCGTTTGCGGTGATACTAATTTTACCATTATTATTTTGAGCACACGTTTCGGAGATTGTTTGGATCGTAAAATTATCTGCAGGTAATGTCACAAGACTACAGCCTTGTTGATTAACAGCATCACCAACAGGAGTATTGGGACAGTCGTCAGAAGCATCTGGAACTCCATCGTTATCATCGTCGTCATCACAAGAGTCTCCGATACCATCATTGTCAAAATCAGCTTGATCTGGATTGTCTATATTTGGACAGTTATCACTTAAACAACCTCTAATTTCTATTTCTGAAATACTCGCCCATGCACCATCATTTGCTTCAGACAATGGGACAAATTTCATATATCTTCCTTTTACAGGTTCCTCAAATTTTATGATTCCAGGTCCTGAGGGACTTTCAAATTCACCCGCAGCTACTGGTTCTCCCCAATTTGTTTTGTCAAAACTAAAATACAATTCATATGTTTTAATATTTCCATTGTAGCCAGATGTTCTAGGGATGCTTTTAAACTCACTAATACTATAGCTTTCACCTAAATCTATTTGCAATTCATGTGGATAAGGATCGGATCCTCCGCTCCATTTTGTATGCCAGATTGTTTCAGGGTCACCGTCAAAAGCCATGGTTGCCAAACCAGGAAATGTGGTTTCTTGACTATCTGCGTATAATAAGGTCCATTCGTTTACAGGTAAAATGCCTGGATTGTCACAATCGGTGATTGATGGACATGTGGTAGTGCTTACCATATTATCTATGGTTTTGCTGTATTCGATACCGTTTTTGGTGACTGTTAATGTCACATTATAGGAGCCTGGGTTTCCTAGTACAACTTCAGGATTTCTTATGTTTGGGTCACTGATATATACAGGAGCAGGAGAGATTTCCCATTTCCATGAAGCTCCATTGTGGTTTAAAATAGAATGGTCATCAAAATGTAACGTATCCGTCATACAACGGTTGTTTTGTTTTTCTACCCAAGGATTGATAATCGGTTTGAAATTTTCTTCTTGCAAAGGAGATTCCCATATACCAGCACCTCCAGCAAGTCGCATTTTACTGTCTCTATAGAAAGGAATGGCTGTAAGTACACTAAAATTATGTGGATAATTGTTGGTGAAATTGCTCCAACTGTTATCGGATTCTTTACGGTAATATACGTTTGAAGGTGATTCTTGAATGGATGATGAAAAAAGATATACAATATCTTCACCAGTACTACTCGGCTGAATGGCTAAGCATTTGGTGTATTCATCGAGTGATCCAGTCCAATTTTGCCATGAATCTCCTCCATCAGTGGATTTAAATACTTTTCCTTTGTCTTGTGTCCATGAGCCATTAGAGTAGCAGGCATACAAAGTGTTTTCGTCATAAAGTGATATCACAAATTGTGTGCGCCCTTTCATTTTGTCTCCTCCGTTTGCATTACTACTTAAGGATGGTTTGTAAGACCATGTCCTTCCCTGGTCTTCACTTTTGTATAAACCGTTTCCTTTGATGTCTGCATACAATACATCGGGATTGCTTAAACTCATTTGTACGCATAAAACATTGTCTGGAAATGTATGAAGAGATTCAAAAGAGGCCCCCATGTCGTTACTTTTCCAGATCGAATTCCCTTCTCCTAAAAAGAGTGTGTTAAAATAATTGGGGTGATGTATTAAATTTCCTCTTTGTCCTCCAAATTCTAACATATTTGGAAATTTACTAAAGTTGAATCTACCGGTAGCAGGAGTTTCAGCCGTTGTAGGTAGTATCCATCCTGCTCCTAAATCGTTAAATGCTACATGGCGACTCTTTCCTTGCATTACCCAACCCGTAGGAGATTCTGCACCGCCCATACGCAACGCTTTTCCATTGTATAATTCGCTCATGGCAGTATTCCCATTATGATAACGACCACCTACTACGATGTCCTCGTTCCAGCCTTGGTCAAATCCCCACATAGCGGATCCAACAATACCGTTAAATCTTGCTTGAAAATCAGTCTCAAAAGCATCTGTAGAATAGCTCATTCCTCCATCGGTAGCGATCCAAACTTTATCATTTGGTAACCAACGCATATCTTGTAGGTCTGGGTGAATTTGAAAACGTCCATAATAACCTCCAAGGGCATCAAAAGTAGTTCCGCCATCATTTGTTTTAAATAAAGTGGTGGTTCCTACCATAAACTTATTTTCATCATCAGGAGAAATATCTAATACTAAATCAAAATATCCTTGACCGTTATTATAGCCAAAATCATCGTTGTTTCCTTCTTTTATTTTTGTCCATGTCCAAGAATCTCCAGCAGAGATCCCTTTGTAAATAAAAGGAGTATTGTCACTGCTTAACATGTTTGCAATGAGTAAGTTTGGGTTTGCTGGAGTTACCGCGATTAAGGCACCAGCTTGGTCTGCTATTGCAGGAAAATTACTGATAGCTTGAAATGATACGCCTGCGTTTGAAGAGATTAGGAACTCAAAATTATTGCTGTTAGATTTTGCAATTGCATAGAGTGTATTATGGTCTCCTGGTTTGTATTCTATATCGTAGGTTGGTTTGGTTGTTGTTTTGGACCATGAGGTACCTGCGTTTGTAGAAGTATGAATTCCGCTATCTGTAGAAACAAATAAGGTACTATTATTCGTTGGTGAAATGACGATATGGTTTGCAGAAAAACGTTCAGCGCTAAGCAAGGCAGTCCAAGTAGTACCTCCATTGGTGGTTTTGTGTAATTGATTTCCAGCGGCTACATATACAATGTTTGCATTTGTAGGATGTATGGTAACAGCGGTTACACCACCAGTAAATAAATGAGTAGGAGCTAAGAGGGTCCAGTTGTGACCTCCATCTGTAGTTTTGTTTACGTACCCTGTTTCTGTACCACAATACAGAATATTGGCATTTCCGTCAAATATGTCAAAGGAATACACGTTTACTTGCCAAGGAGCAACGGGAGGAGTACTTCCGTCATTTTCGGTATTTAGCCAAAAGGTGTTTTTAGGACCTAAAAAGGACCAGTTTGAATTGGAAGCATCAGCCGTGCTATATGTTTTTGTTGTCGTTTTATGAGAAAAACTGTTGGTGTCAGGAAGGGTAATTACCCCTTTAGCATTTGAATATTTGCTTAGTGCTTTTCGCCATATTTTATAATATCTTATGATGGCATTTTTTTCGCCTTTATGGGAAGCCATATAAGTTTGGTATTCCTGTTCAATTTCGTTTAGATTCGCAGGATAGGTATACAGTTTTTTTGCCCAGTTTGGAAAGTTCTTGTTATAGGTAGGCTTATTTATGGCAAAGTTGCCAGGGATATGGTCGTAAGGAGTATAGGCCTCTTGTCCAAAACTTTTTTGGTAGGAGCTTAAAATAAGTGTAAATAAAAACAGTGTTTGCAGTATGTTCTTCATGTTTTTTGTTTAGTGATGGATGTAGTAAAAAAAAAGGGATTGTTAAGGAACAATCCCCCTTTTTAATTAACTCAAATCAAATTATTATTCTACTCCGTATACATTAAATTCACTTAAGTAAGTATGCGTAGAAGATCCTTCAACGGCTAAATATTTAACATATCTTCCTGTTGTATTTGGAGCTGCGTTGACAGAATAAGCATCGTTTGTTGTCATAGCTGCATTTAAATCTGCAACTTTTGTAAATGTTATATTGTCACTGCTAACCCAAAATTCGTGTACAGTAGCACCATCAGTTTTATTCTCTCTTGTAAAAAACTCAAAAGAAGCAATGGTTTTTTCTTCTCCCATATCTATGGTGACATGATGAGGGAATATTGGTTGAGAATATGCCCATGCTGTATGCCAAAAAGTAGAAGAGTCACCGTCTAGAATTGCACGTGCACTTCCTTGTTGTTCTGGTCCCCAGTTTGCTTCATAAGGTTCTTCCGATGAGAAATCTACGATCGTCCAGTCAGTTCTGTCAAATTTCACAACTGCTTTTGGTTGTACTGTTTTTTCAATAGTTCCAAAACTGTTACCATAAGCGTCGCTAATCGAGATAAACACCGATTGTTCTACTGCTTCCATACCAGATAAAGAAGCACTTCCTTCTGAATCATTTGATGTAACATCGCTAGTGATATCACCTCCGTCCACAGTATATGTAAAGCTTAACGTATTGTTTATATTATTTGGATTTGACCATGTAATATCTGTTCCTCCTAAATTAGGGATTAGTTCCACACTTTCTAAGATTGATACAATTGCAGGTAATGTAAACTGTTTCCAATCTGAAGGGAACTGATCAATAGAGGTTTCTTCTCCTGTTTCTTCATCAGAAGCAGTTGGGACATACAAAGTTCTAAATGAGATGTCTTTAGTAATATCCAAAGCTTCTAAAACGATGTCTTTTTCAGCAGGAATTAATACACTTATCATTTCTGCTCCATCAGTATTGGTGAATTTAATTTCAGTATTTCTAGTCAAGTCCTCAATTCCTTTAAATTCTATTGTGGCTGAACCTTCAGTTACGTCAAAGTTAAATGTATTGACAGCTCTTGGACTCAAGTTAGAACGGTACGTTTCTCCATAAGCACTTCCAAATGTAATTACTTTTACAGATTTGTTACCGTCAGTATCTGATGTGTATACCTCAAATTCATATGCTCTCTCTTCTAAATCATTGATGATAAGATTTATTTTATCGGTATCCTCGGTTGATTTTTCGTAGGTGAATACTTGACTGTTTTCTCCTTTGTCCCAATAAACGGTAATTTCGTTTACATTAAAAGCGTTGGAAATATAGCCATCTATTTGAAGTCGATTGTTTCCTGGTAGTACCGTTAACGAGTCTACCTTGTTCGTGTACACTATTTCTCCATCAATCGTATATTGTTCGTGAAACTCGTAAGTGTCATTACAAGACGTAAACCCTATCAACGATAGTAAAAATAAAGTAGCGATATAATATTTTATTTTTTTCATGTTTTGTTTCTTAAGTTATAATTAATCTATTACACTACCCCAAAAAGACATTTCAGAGGCATTGATGTATCCAGAACCATCCCATGTTTCATGAATTGCTACACGGAAATACCTGATTTCGATAGGCTCGTCAAAAGTGAATTCGTCTCCAGCCCATAAATGATCAATGTCTTCATCCGTATTTTGCCCTATAGGCAATCCTGATGGTTTTATAGCTTCACAGTCTTTTAATAAAATCCAATCGTCTAAATTACCGTCTTGTCCTGGTAATTCTTTAGAACCGTAAACAGTGTATGTTTTTGGATTTCCATGTGCGTATGCGTGTGCCTCTCCATGTGATAATCTTTGGTACATGGTAAAACGACTCAATGTTACGTTTACACCTAAATCTACAGTTAGTATGTTAGGTCTTGGGGCATCACCTTGTGTATGCACGATAGTTTCCATATCGTCATCAAAGAAATTCCAATAATCTCCTTCCCAAGCATCAAAGTTGGTGTCGTTTTGAAGAATTACTTTTAAAAACTTGGTTTTGTCTAGTTTTTCTTCAAATAAAGGAATCAATAATTTGTCCGCTGTTTTTGCAAAAATGGTATCAGAGAAATTGTCGTAACGGTCTCTAATAACTGCGGCGAACAATGTAGGTTCAGAGGCGTAACCTCTTACAGAAACACGTCCGTTTACCTGTTCGGTGTATTGTGTTTTAACAGGTTCTAAATCTCCAAGCTCATTTGGAGCCAAAAGTTTTATGGCTACTGGTGCATTTTGATCATTTTTCCAGCTAAAGCGAGCGCCTCCAAAATCCTCTGTAATTTCCAATGTTTCCTGAATTAAAAATACTGGAGGAGTTAATGGGATTCCTTTTAATACCACAGGTTCAGAAATATTTTCAGAACGGTCTGCCGAGAATAACTGAATTGTTTTTTCTTCTGTGTCTCCAAAGCCTAAAATCTGAATTTTATTGTTAAAAACAGAAGTTTTTACTTCAGCCTCTTCACCTTGAGAATTTGTATAGACTGCTTTTACATACAATAAGTCATTGTCGTTTGGTAAATCATAAGAGATGTCAAAACCTCCGTGAATAGGTGTTAAAACCAGGTTCTCGATTACTGAGGGATTGGTTCCATCCTTTGATATAGGGCCATGCTCATATTCTTCACATGCTAGAAAAAGTAAGAGTGTAGCGGCTAGTATAAATTTTAATATATATTTCATTATGTATATTTTTAAATTAAAAAATCAATTACCAACCTGGGTTTTGAATTAAAGAAGGATGGTTAATTATTTCATATTCTGGAATAGGCCATAAATAATCTCTTTCTGAAAATGTAGGACTATACAGTGTTTTTACAGTGTAATATTCGTCTACGCCATTTTCTAATACAGTCCATCCTTTGATAGGTTTGTTCATATAGTTCTTTGCTAGTTTCCAGCGTCTTAAATCCCAAAAACGATCTCCTTCAAAGGACATTTCAATCATACGTTCTTGTTGGATTATTTTACGCATCCCTTCTTTAGTAGTAGGTTTTGTAGGATTGCTAGAATGTGCATTCCAGCTATTAACTACCCCTTCTAAACCTGCTCTTTCTCTTACTAAATCTATATATTCATACACCATTGCGTCTGGTGCTCCTTTTACTTCGTTTAAAGCCTCTGCATAGTACAAATACAAGTCAGCCAATCTGATGATAGGGAATGCATATGCTTTAGTAGTTAAGGAGGTTCCTGTTTTTACTTGCGTATTCATGGCAACTAATTTTTTAGGCCAGTAGCCAGTAACAGAATATTGAGAAACTTCAAATACAGACGCAAATTCACCCCTACGTGCATGGATAAACCAAGGATCATCATCACTTAAATCTTTTCCGTTTCCAAACCAAACACCACGGTCAAATGCCAAATCTGAGTAAAAACGAGTTTCTCTATCAAAATTTAAAATAGCAGTTTTCTGTCCTTTCTCCACATGGTATTTATCAGCTTCTAAAGATGTTCTAGTTTTAAACCTATTGTCATAATCGTAATTTACATCTTCCTTAATAGGTACCCCGTTTTTACTGTAGTACATTTCTGCAATTCGTAAAGGAGGACAATGGCGTGATGATACTGGATTTGTAGTATAGCCATACAATCTCGGCATAGATTCCGCTTGGATACCATAAGTACCCTGGGTATGTCCCCAAATAAGTTCGGAATTCCATTTCTCTGTTATTCTACTTCTTAAAGCTGATTTCAGTAATGTGACATCAGTTTGTGGAAATGGATTAATATAATCTTCCTTTTGGTATAATTTTAACCCTGCTTCGTGACATAAATCGATCGCTTCCTTGGCTGCGGTAGCGGCAGCTTCCCATTTTGTTTCATCGTAGGTACTAGGGAATAAGTTATTTCCATCCGCGTCTAAGAATGAAGCATATACACTGTTTCCGTTAAATAAAGGACTTGCAGCAGTCATTAAAACACGTGCTTTGATACTTGCAGCAATCGGTTTGGTAACACGACCTAAATCTTCATCAGCAAATTGTAACATTAAGGGTAAATCTACAATGGCTTCATCCATTAATTTTATGACATATGTAAATGTTTCTTCTACGGTGTTTCTAACAGATTTGATATCTGAAGTGGCTTCTGTTATCTCAATAGCAGTATCATTAATTACTACTGGTCCATACATTTTTAATAAGTAAAAATGAAAGTAGGCTTTTAAGAATTTCACCTCAGCGACCCATTGTGTTTTCTCATACTTGTTTAAGCCTTGAACTTCATCTATTTTTTTTAAAAAAATATTGCAATTTCTGATGGCTACATAAGGTGCCGTAACATGGCTGCCTGTCCATTTGTTTCCGCTAGGGCCGGATACACTTTGAAAACCTTGGGCTATTTTAACACCAGGTCTATTTACCTCAGATTTTGGGTACCAAATTTCATCACCTCCATTTAATGCAGTATTATAGGTGTTTCCAGGTGCTGGAATGGCTGAATAAATAGTAAAAAGAAATTTTTGAGCATTATACCTGTTAGAAAAAGCATTGTCAATAGTTGCCACGTTGTCGGGAACTACATTTAAATAATCTTTCTCACAAGCAGTACATATGCTTAGTAGAATTATTAATAGTATGTATATATTATTTTTCATGTTTTTTTAGTTTAAAGTGAAATGTTAACTCCTAAATTGATAACGCGTTGATTAGGATATTCTAATCCTTTTCCCGCCAATTCTGGATCCCAAAGTTTAAATTTACTTATGACAAATAAATTGGTTCCACTAGCATAGAAACGTACTTTTTCCATTTTCATTTTTGCAAGTAGTTTGTCTGATAAAGTATAACCTATTTCTGCAGATTTCATTCTTAAAAAGGCTCCGTCTTGCATAAACCAAGTACTTGTTTGGTTATTGTTGTTTACATAGTTGTCAGATAGTCTTGGCCACATAGCATAGACGTTTCTGTTGGTTTCGGACCAGTAATCGTCTGCATAAGCTTTTATTAATTGTTGCTCATTAATAAAAGGAGCTGTTTCTCTTGTGTTTATCCAAAATGAAGAGTTGGCATTTCCTTGGAAAAAGCAGGAAACATCAAAGCCTTTGTAACCAGAGGAAACTCCAAATCCATAGGTTATTTCTGGTATTCTTGGGTTACCGATAGGGACACGATCTAAGGCAGATATTCTTCCGTCTCCATTAATATCTTTGTATTTAATATCTCCTCCTGAGTATTCACCTCCAAATGCTTGTTCTGGTGAATTGTTTACCTCGTTTTGATCTACAAATAGACGCTCCGCTACAAACCCCCAAGTTTGGTCAATAGGCTGCCCGATACGTGATAACCATGGTGTGGCAGAATAATCAGGCTCTTCCATTTTGGTGATTTTGTTTTTAGCATAGGTATAGTTTCCTCGTACTTGTAACCAAGCTTCTGAGCCTAGATTGGTGGTGTAAACTAACGACCCGTCAACCCCATGGCTTTCTGCTTCTCCAATATTGGCGCGAACTCCTGTTTGCAATCCCATCGAATATGGTAGTATTCTTCCAGCGAGTATGTTAGAGCGTTGTTCGCTAAAGTAATCTACTTCTAGATCTAACTCATTAAACAGTCCTAGCTCCATTCCTATATTCAGTTTTTTAGCCGTTTCCCAAGTAATTTGTTCGTTGGCATAACGCTGAATGGATATTGTGCGTAAACCATTATCAAAATTTTCTCCAGTATAATATTTAGCTCCTTTTAAATCTACTTTTGATAAATAAAAGAAACGATCGTCTGGTCCTCCGATTTGGTCGTTCCCAACTAAACCATAAGATGCTTTAAACTTTAAATTGGAAATTACTTTTTTAGTAGATTTCATAAAGTTTTCGTCAGATGCTAACCATCCTAAACCTACAGAAGGAAAGAATCCCCAACGTTCTTTTTTTGCAAAACGTTCTGATCCGTTGTATCCAAAGTTGAATTCAGCAAAATATTTTTGACTATTTGCATAAGTAAATCTACCTGCTAGTCCCATATTTCTGTACGGAAGTGACTTTTCTAAATTACCTGATTCTTCAATAGTTAAAGATGCGAGTCTGTTGTTTAAAGTGAATACTAACTGTCCAGAAATTTCATTAGCATCATCAATTTCCTTATTGTAAGATATATTGGATTCCAAGTAAGTAGAAGAGGCAATATACCTGTCTTTTTGATAAAAGTTAAGGTACTCAGTTCCTGTTTCTTCGTTTAATGCTTTTAAAGAAACAACTCCTGATTCTTTGTTTAAACGTGGGGTGTAATAATATGGCTGGTAAAAACGGTCTACTCTATAAAAGGATTCTTTTGTGGCGTTAAAAACCAATTTAAAGTCCAGTCCTTCTGTTAAATAATCTAAATTTTCGGTAAACTCTAGTTGGGCTATCACTTTGGTGTTAGAGCCTTCTTTATACCCACTTACCATTTGTGCGTAAGGGTTTAAGTAATTTCCATCTCCGTAGTTACCAAATAAGATATGGTTGGTAAACTCGTTTTCAGTGTCTTTTTCGTAGTATGGTTTGAAATATACGGGATTACTTCTCATGGCCATCTTGTAAATGTCCGAACCTCCCTGTCTTGGGCCGGTATAGTCTTCAAAGTTTACATTAAAACTTAATTTAAGTTTGGATGTTTCTGTAAGGTTTATATTGGTGTTAGATCGTAAATTATAAGATTTAAAATCGATATTATTGTTAAAACTACTCAGTTGAGGAACTTTTAAAATACCATTATCCTGGCTTCCTGCAACCGATACATAGTAACGTGCTGTTTTACCCCCTCCGTTTAAACTAAAATTAAAACGTTTATTTGTGGTGTAATCTTTAAAGAGTTCCTTATGCCAATCTGTGGTTGGGTACAACATAGGGTTGGTTCCTGCTATGGTATTGTCTATTTTCTCTAAAGAATACGGTAAAAGTCCTAAAGGATCTCTTGTTCTAACGGCCTCATTCCCCATTCTCATATACGTAATTGGGTCGGCTAGTTCTATATCCTGAGTTGGAGCAGAGAAAGATGTTTCTATACGAGCAGAGACACTTACAGGGCCTTCAGTTCCTTCTTTTGTAGTAACATAAATAACTCCGTTTGCTCCTCTTGCTCCATACAAAGCAGTGGCAGCAGCATCTTTCATGATAGAAAATGCTTCGATATCATCTGGATGTAATCGACGTAAATCACTTACCTCAAGTTCTACTCCATCAATTAAAATTAAAGGACTAGATCCGTATCCAAATGTGGTAACACCACGCACAAAAAACTCGGCATTGTCTCGTCCTGGTTCCCCACCACGTTGGTACGCAATTAGTCCAGAAACCTTACCTGCTAAAGCGGTGGTTAAGTTACTAGATGCAATTTTTAGTTCTGCTGGTTTTACAGTGGTCATGGAAGATACCATGGCTCTTTTTTTCTGTTTTCCAAAACTTACTAAAACGACTTCATCCAAACTGTTTACATCTGGTTTTAACGTTACATTTAAAGTGTTTTTCCCTTTTACAGCTACTTCTTTGTTACTGTACCCTGTAAAGGAGATTATTAAAATGTCGGTTTCTTTTACCTTGATAGAATAGAGTCCATCAAAATCTGTAGAAACTCCTTTTGAAGTTCCTTTGACGACGACTGAAGCTCCGGGTAAGGGGCTTCCTGTTTCATCAAAAATGGTTCCTTTCACCATTTTGTCTTGTGCTTGAGCGTGTATCACACCTAGCATAAAAATTAATAAACAAGTGATTAATTTTCTCATAAAGTTAATTTAAGTTAATGATTAGTTAATTGTTTGTATTAAGTTAAAGTTGGTTTTTTATTTGAATGGTTTAATAGGTGTCTTTCATCCAATTGTAAGGGGCACGTTTGATCCAATTTCCTCGTGTGAAGTCAGGAAAATCTTGTGGCTCACCATTGTTTTCTATGGATAATTCAGAAAGGGGAGTTATGGCAGACCAAGCAGCAGCGTCATAAGCATCCATTGGAGGAGCAATGTTTAGTTTTGCAGATTCTACAAAAGAATTAATTACAAACCAGTCCATACCTCCATGTCCAGCTCCTTGTGCATGTTCTCCATATTTTTGCCAAAGGGGATGATCGTATTTTTTTAACCAATTGCTAGCATCGTCCCAACGGTGTGGGTCAGAGATACCTTCTATATACATACGGTTTCCATCTACCTCCCATAAACCATTAGATCCTTGTACTCTAAATCCTAATGAATATGGACGTGGTAGATTACAGTCATGGGTTACAATAATACTTTCACCATTAGCAGTTTCGATAGTACTCGTAATCACATCTCCTTGCTTGAATTTTAATTTGGCATTGGGATGATCTTTTCCTCCTGTTTTTTGAATATAATCATGTAATCCAATGCCTTTTGTTGCTGTTGAAGTAAGCGACGTAAATCTATTTCCTCTATTGATATCGCACATGGCTGCAATTGGTCCAGCTCCATGAGTAGGGTACACATCGGCATTTCTTAATAATGAATGTTGTGTTCTCCAAGCAGCTTCTGAAGTCCCTTTGTCTCCAAATTCGACTCCTTTTCCATAGCCCGTTTTTCCATCGTTAAATTTTACAAAACGTAAATCGTGTTGGTAACCACATCTAAAATGTACTAATTCTCCAAATACATTTTGCTTAACCATATTTAATACCGCCATTACATCTCTTCTGTAATTAACGTTTTCTAGAATCATTAAATGAGTCCCTGTTTCTTCATGTACATTTACAAGATCCCAACATTCTTCCATAGTATTTGCTGCAGAAACTTCTAAGCCTGTATATTTTCCTGCTTTCATCGCATCCTTAGCCATACGTGTGTGCCATAACCAAGGGGTGGCAATAATCACGGCGTCTACATTTTTTAACTCTAATAAGTTTCTGTAGTCATACTCATCTTTACTAAATACCTTTGGTTTTTTTCCTCCCTTTTTAGCGATAGCATCTAAAGATATTTCGATTCTTTTAGGGTCTGTGTCGCAAATAGCAGTAACGATTACGTCATCGCGGTTAAGTACATTGTTTAAATGATTGATACCTCGGTATCCAACACCGATCATTCCTATTTTTAATTTTTGTTTGCTGTTACCCATTCCAAAAGATAATTTTGGGGTCATTGCTAGACCTGCACTTACGATTGCGGTCTTTTTTATAAAGTTTCTTCTTGAGTCCATGAAATATTGTTTTTGCGAGCACTAAATTGAGTTGTCCAATCTAGTGGCTCAAATTTGCAAAGAACAAAGGGTTATTACGTGGACTATTTCGGCGAAAAGAGGGGAGATATTCAGAAAAACAATGAAAATCCTAAATAGTCCACCTGTTTGACCAAATAGTCCTCCTTTGTATTGTAATATGTTAATTTTAGAATGTCTTCGTAATTAATTATTTATATATTGTCAAAGGAAGAAGACCATGCCGATTTGTAGTTATTAATAGTGAAACAACACCCTCCTTTTACCATGACTCTCCTGATTCAACGTTTTAAGTTATTCCCTTTAAAAGAGATCTTTAAATTAGTTTTACCTCTTTTTTTTCTATGTACAAATACTGTGCAAGGACAAGAACATGCGCGGTTTATACATGTGAATCCATTTGTGAATAATGTAGGATTGTATATTAATAGAACCTTGCAAGACGATAGTGGTTTTATTGTTATGAGCCATGCTAATGGGATTGTAACATATGATGGTTATGAGTATTTTAATAGAGATATTTCATCTATTTATTCCTCTTTAGAGCTGAACGAAGCTATTGTAGAAATAAAAAAAGATGCTAGAAATAATATTTGGATTCTCAGTAATAAAGGAAAGGTTGCAGTGATGAATGCTGATGATAATTCTAAAATTGAAACGCCTTTTGCTGAAATTGTAGTCCAATTTTTGGAAGTTTCTGAGAGTAATGTCTATTTAGGAACAAGTTCAGGTGAAATTTATAGTTATGACTACAAGCGAAACACGATTGTTAAAATCACGAAGCTTCCAGGAGGTATGTCTGTGGAGATTAAAGGAATAGTTGATAGTGATAATGAGTTCTTATTTATAAGTACTGATCAAGGGAAGTTGTATCAATACTCTTTTGAAACTACGAACATTAGCTCGTTAAAAGGTGGTTTTTCAGATTATCCGTCTCATTTATATATAACATTGGATCGTAAAGGTAAAATATGGATAGGTTCGGAAACTTTTGGGCTTTTTGTATATGATATTAAAACGGAGAGATTTATTCAAGATGCTTTATTTAAACCTCCTTATCATAATATAAAAAAGGAAATGTTTATTTCTGTTTTTTGTGATAGTAAGGGGAATATTTGGGGAGGAACTGATGGAGGAGGCTTATATTGTATAGATTCGATAACAGGGGTTATACGTATATTCACGCATCATCCAACTAATAAACATGGACTTAATAGTAATACGATTATTAATATTAATGAAGATTCCCATAATAATATATGGATATTGACAAATGATGGAAAGGTAAATGTGCTACCTTATAATAATAGCGAGATTCAATATCACGAAGGGACGGATGATAATACACCTGTTAAATTGTTGTCTATTCTTAAAAGTAGAAAAGGATCTCTTTGGTTGGGGACTGATGGGGAAGGGATAACTAAAGTAGATACTCTTCCGGATGGAACGACAACAGAAAAACAATTTTTTGATACAAATTTTTTAAAAAAAGGATATTATGTACAGTCAATTGTTGAGGACGATGCATCTAATATCTGGTTTGGAACCTATAAAAATGGACTTTGGTGTTATAATTATGGGAACTCTAAAATGGAGAAAATTGAGATTATTAATGAAAAAAAGCAACAAGTATCAGATGTTCGGACTGTATTTGTAGACTCTAAAAAACGTATTTGGGTAGGATCAAATTTATCATTAAACATATTTAATAGCTCCAAAAAATTAATTGCTTCGTTTGCTAATAATTCCAACGGCCTCAAAGGGTCTATTGCGGAAAGTATCATAGAAGACGATAATGGGAACATTTGGATCGGTTATTTTAAAGGAGGGCTTTTTAAATTGGATGAAAACACCTTTGATGTAAAAAAGTCAACCTTTATTAGTTATCCTTATTTTGATCAAAAAAAATATAAAAATGATATTTTAGGGGTTCGTTTTATGAGTAAAGATAATGATGGGTTATTGTGGCTTATTAACTCCTATGGAATGTTATTGAGTTATAATCCTATTAGTAATAAATATGTGTCTTATGATGAGCTTGTTAATTTTGACGCGCAGTCTATAAATTCCATTTTAATAGAAAACCAACAAAATTTATGGTTGGGTACCTCTAAAGGAATCATCCATTTTGATTCAAAAATGATGACGCAAACTAAATATACAGAAGTAGATGGCTTGCACGATAATTATTTTATCTCTAGAAGTGCATTTAAAGATGACGAGGGAACGTTTTATTTCGGAGGGTTAAAAGGAGTAAGTATTTTTAATCCTGAAAATATGCATAAAACGGTGTTGAACCCAAAACTGTATGTTACGGCGATAGAAGTGCTAAATCAACAAATAACGGACATCATTCCTGAACAGGTTACAAAGAGTATAAATTATATAGAAAATTTAAAATTAAGTGCTGATCAATCGTCGTTTTCATTTCGTTTTTCAGCAATTGACAATCCTCTTTTTACTAATTATAATTATGCATATCGTTTGGTTGGTTTTAACGATAAATGGATCGTTGCAGAGCGGGAGCAGTTAGCTACTTATACAAATATACCTTCAGGGGATTATGTTTTTGAAGTGAGAGCTGGAATAAAAGAAGGGGTTTGGAATATTAATTCTACGCCAATTAATATAACCATTGCCCCACCGCTATGGAGACATCCGGTAGCTTATTTTGCCTATGGTTTATTGCTTTTAGTGCTTGTTTTCTTACTCAAGAAATGGTTTGCTCTTAAAGATAAAATAAAAGAAGAAGTACTTTTACATAAAAAGGATGAAGAATTACATGATGCCAAAATGGTGTTTTTTTCCAAATTGTCTCATGAAATTCAAACACCTCTTACGCTTATTTCGAACCCATTGCAAGGGATGATTCAAAATGCAGAATTGGAAGGGAATCGTTTGTTAGCTCAACGATTAAATATTATTGGCAATAATGTAAAAAGATTATCGCGTATTGTTTTTGAGTTGACCTCGGTTCGAAATAAAGAAATAGGGAGACAACGTTTATATGTGACAGAAAATAATCTATTTACTGAGATACAGAAAATTGCACTTTCATTTAATGAACAGGCTCGTTATAAAAAGATCGATTTTACGGTCAATTGTTCTAAGAACTTATCGAGTATGTGGTACGATCAAGAAAAATTTGAGCATATCATTTATAACTTACTTTCCAATGCGTTTAAATTTACTCCAAAAGAGGGGAGAATTCAGTTAAATGTGCTTGCGATTAATGAAAACAAAGCAATTGAAATTACTATTTCTGATTCTGGACCAGGTATTTCGGAAGAAGATATGAGTCATATATTTACACTTTTTTATCAGTCATCAGAGGGGAAAAACAGTAAGGGGTCAGGTATCGGTTTGGCATTGACAAAAGAGTTGGTCGATTTGTTAAAAGGAGAAATAAGTGTGCACTCAACCGTGTCAGAAGGAACTACATTTAAGATAATACTACCTATTATAAAAGAAGTTTTTACGAAAGAGGAAATAGTTCAAAACATTACAATAGAGGATTGTGTAGCGTTTCAAGATGAAATAGATGAGGGAGATGAAACTAAAGAAGTTGTTGTTGACACAACGAATACACAAAAAGAAAAAACCATTTTGATTGTTGAAGATAATTTTGAGTTACAATTGTATTTGGAAGAATTGTTAAGCCCGATGTATCATGTTATTATTGCAGATGACGGAGAAGAGGGGGTTAGATATGCTAAAGAATTTTTCCCGGATTTAATTTTAAGCGATGTAATGATGCCTAAAAAGAGTGGTATTGAGATGTGTAAGGAATTACAAGGGGATGTCTTGACGAAACATATTCCTGTAATGTTATTAACTGCAAATAATTCTACAAATTCTAAAATTGCAGGATTAGAGTCCGGTGCAATGGAGTATATTAACAAACCATTTAATGCAAATGAACTTGTCTTAAAAGTGAATAATTTTATAAAAGCGACTGAAAGCATTATTTCAGACTTTAAAAAAGATGTTTTACAAATACCAGATGTAGATCCAGGGAAAACCAAGGAGGATACATTTCTAGAAAATTTAATTGAAGCTATTAATTTTAATCTGGAAAATCCCCATTTTAAAATGGAAGAATTAAAAGATATATTAAATTTAAGCTATTCAAGTATTTATAGGAAATGTATGACCTTAACAGGGGAGAGTTTAGTTAATTTAATGAGGATTCTTCGATTAAAAAAATCAGCTATTGTTATTGCTACTTATGGATATAACATTGCTGAGGCAGCCTATATTTCTGGTTTTAATGATCCCAAATATTTTTCTAAATGTTTTAAAAATAAGTTTGGTATATCTCCGGTAGCGTTTAAACGTGAGGCTCAAGAAATTGGACTTGAGGAATGCTTAACTAAGTATAAATTAAATGCCTCGATGGATGTCAGGCTAGATATAGAAGATTAAAAAAAAACGGGATACCTTTTAAGCTATCCCGTTTTGTGATTTTTTATTTAAAACGTATCCTTCATCCAATTATAAGGTTTGTTTTTTATCCAATTTCCACGTGTAAAGTCAGGGAAATCTTGTGGTTCTCCATTGTTTTCTATGGAAACTTCAGATAGGGGAGTAATTGCACTCCATGCCGCTGCGTCATACGCATCCATAGGAGGTGCAATGTTTTGTTTGGCCGATTCTACAAAGGCATTAATTACAAACCAATCCATTCCTCCATGTCCTGCTCCAGTGGCAAGGTCTCCGTATTTTTTCCATAATGGGTGGTCGTATTTTTTTAGCCAATTGTCTGCATCATCCCAACGATGTGGGTCAGAAATTCCTTCAATATACATACGGTTTCCGTCTACTTCCCATAATCCATTTGAACCTTGTACTCTAAATCCTAAAGAATAAGGTCTTGGTAAATTACAATCGTGGGTTACAATAATACTTTCGCCATTTGCAGTTTCAATGGTAGTAGTAATCACATCACCTTGCTTGAATTTTAATTTGGCATTAGGATGGTCTTTTCCTCCTTTTTTAACAATATAATCATGTAATCCAATGCCTTTAGTAGCTGTTGAGGTAAGTGATGTAAATCTGTTTCCTCTGTTTATATCTGACATGGCAGCAATGGGACCAACACCATGTGTAGGGTATACATCGGCATTTCTTAATAAGGAGTGTTGTGTTCTCCACGCAGATTCCGAAATTCCTTTGTCTCCAAACTCTACACCTTTTCCATAAGCTGATTTCCCGTCATTTAATTTTACAAAACGCAGATCATGTTGGTAGCCACATCTAAAATGTACTAATTCACCAAAAATATTTTGTTTGGCCATATTTAATACCGCCATAATATCACGTCGGTAGTTTACATTTTCTAAAATCATTAAATGAGTTCCCGTTTCTTCATGAACATTTACAAGGTCCCAACATTCTTCAAGGGTATTGGCAGCAGAAACTTCAAGTCCTGTATATTTACCAGCCTTCATAGCGTCCTTTGCCATACGTGTATGCCATAACCAAGGAGTGGCAATAATTACAGCATCTACATTATCTAATGCTAACAAGTTGCGGTAATCATAATCATTTTTTCCAAAAACTTCTGGTGTTGGTTCTCCTTTTTTAGAAATACGATCTAAGGCTATTTTAATTCTTCTGTCATCAATATCGCAAATGGCGGTCACTAAAACGTCGTCTCTGTTTAAAACATTGTTAAGGTGGTTGGTTCCACGGAGCCCAACACCAATCATTCCAACTTTTAGTTTTTGTTGATTTTTTGTAGCTCCAAAACTTAGGTTCGGACTTAAGGCAATACCTGCGCCAACGATGGCGGACTTTTTAATGAAATTTCTTCTTGTGCTCATAACTAATATGATATTTTGATGTTATTAATTTTGTTAATTCCACTAATTTTCTATTAATTTATTTGCGGTTGAATAGCCCCAAATGGTGTATTTTCTAATAAAAAGTAAGTAGTTATATATATAATATTCAGTATTGTTTTCTTTCGATAGAACTCCTTTGTCTATCATTTTGAAAATGCCTGCTTCTTTGTCTTTTGAGATGTTTAAATAGTAAGCCAGCAGTGATTTATATTCTTCTTGATTTGCTTCTGATTTTTTTTTATGATAGGTATCTCTACAGGCTTGTTTAAAATAATCAGCTCCTTTTAAAAAGTTGCTTTGTGCCTCTTTAGAACTGACATCACTTAGGATGAGGTCTATAAATTGAGGAATGTTGGAAAGTTTTTCTTCTTGTGGCGTTAATGGTAATATTATGCGAGAGATTGTTGCTGCCATTTTTACATCCTTATTGTTTAAAAACAATGGAGTCCAAGAATTTTCTGTGCTAGGTTTGCAGGAGGTCCATAAAGACACTAATGTAGGGGTGGCTATTGTAGCTCCCAAGGCATATGTCATGGTTTTAATAAGTTTTCTTCTATCCATAAAGCTCCTTTTTAAAAGTTTTTACGGCATGGTCTACAGCACGTGCTGTTAATGCCATGTATGTAAGTGAAGGATTTTGATAGGCGGATGAAGTCATACAGGCTCCGTCTGTAACATATATATTAGGTACGCTGTGGATTTGATTGTACTTATTCAGTACAGATGTTTTTGGATCATTTCCCATGCGTGCTGTTCCCATTTCGTGAATGGCATTTCCTGGAAAGCAGGGCGTATCGTATGGTTTTACATTGGTGTACCCTGCAGTTTGTAGCATTTTTACCGCTTCAAGTTGCATGTCTGTACGCATTTTTTGTTCATTTTCTTTAAATTCACAATCAAAATCAATGGTAGGTAACCCCCATTGATCTCTCTTGTTTTTGTTTAAAGATAGTTTATTTGTATGATAAGGTAATGTTTCTCCAAAACCAATAAGTCCTATTTTCCAAGTACCAGGTTTTGTTAGTTTTTCTTTTAATTCGTTTCCGAAAGACAATTCTTTCAGCGCATTTTTCCAATTAATTCTTGAAGCACTTCCTTGAAAACCATACCCTCTTTTGAAATCATTTTTTTCTGAATTCTTTGGGAGGTTTTTAAAGCGAGGAATGTGAAAACTTGCAGGCCTAGTAGTATCGTGTATTGAATTTTCAAAGCCAGGAACTTCTGCCGTTGCTCCTGCTTTAAAATGGTGATCCATGAGGTTATGCCCCAATTCTCCACTGTCATTTCCTAGTCCATTTGGAAATCGTTCAGAAGTAGAGTTTAACAATATTGCGGTACTAGCAACCGTAGAGGCGCAACAGAAAATAATTGTAGCTGAAAACACCAATTTTTCATGGGTATTACTGTCTATAACTTCAACTCCTGTTGCTTTTTTGCTATGGGCGTCGTATATAATTTTAGAAACTATAGAGTGTGCTCTAAGTGTCATGTTTTTTGTGCTGTCCGCCGCTGGTAATGTGCAGGAGTTACTGCTAAAATAGCTGCCAAGTGGACATCCTTGCATGCATTTATTCCGTTGTAAACATTTATACCTTCCGGGACGTTGTTTATTGTCCGTAATATTGGCAAAACGCCCGATGGTTAAATGTCTATTTTTAAAGTTTTTTTTAATTGACTTTCTCAAGTCTAATTCAACATCGTTTAAGGCAAGTGGTGGTAAAAACGGACCGTCAGGTAATTGATCTAAACCCAATTTTTCTCCACTTACTCCAATAAATTCTTCTACTTTGTCATACCAAGGAGCAATGTCTTTATATCTAATTGGCCAATCTATAGCGGTACCATCTTTTTTGTTAGCTTCAAAATCTAAATCACTTAATCTAAGACATTGTCTTCCCCAGGTGAGTGATCTACCACCTACGTGATACCCTCTAATCCAATCGAATCGTTTGGTTTCTGTGTAAGGGTGTTTTAAATCGTTTACAAACCAATGACTGTATTTTTCTCTGGTAGCATAACCAGTTCTCGCTTGTTTGTGCATGGCCTGCTCTTTTTCTAAAGGTGCAATACCTTTATACTTATAATCCCAAGAATTCATATTGGCAGTAGGGTAGTCGGTAATATGTTGTACCGGCCTACCTCTTTCTAATACTAATGTTTTTAAACCTTGTTCACATAACTCTTTTGCTGCCCAACCTCCGGATACTCCTGTTCCAATAACAATGGCATCGTAATGTTCATTGTCTATTTTCATAATGTCAGATTAGGTTTAATCATAAGTTTTGTAGATGTTTCTATTCTTTATTGGATTTGTTATGCAAAAATACTTGGTTTTGTCTTTTAACAGGTGGAGTTTTTAGTCAATTAGGTGGATATTTTGGTCAATTCTTTATAAGATCTTCCTGTATTTAGCTATTTCTTACTGAAAATAAACGTATTTATTACATTTTTAAGCAAGGTACTACAATTTTATTTTCACATTTAATTTGAGATGTTAAAATTCACAAAATTCTTCTTCCTTGTGTTAAAATTGGTTTTTAGTGAATCTGTAGCTGATTTTTATGTAAAAAAAAAGCTTTTTTTATATCATTTGATAAAAAAATCACTGCTATTAAAAATATTAAATGTAAATTTGACACTTAATATTTGAACTGATGAGTAATTTAAGAATACAAATTGCTTTTTGGTTTTCTAAAATTTAGATAGTTTGCATACAGATTTAGAATCACACCCACATAGAAGATATAATATTCTTACAGAAGAATGGGTACTTGTATCTCCTCACAGAACCAAACGCCCTTGGCAAGGGAAAACAGAGGATACGGATCAAAAGGAACATATAGCCTATGATGCTGAGTGTTTTTTGTGCCCTACGAATAGTCGTATTGGGGGCGAAAAAAACCCAAATTATAAAGAAACCAATGTGTTTGTAAACGATTTTGGGGCGTTACTGAATGACACTCCTGAATTTAGTTTTGATAAAGGATTGTTAAAGGCAGAAGGTGAAGGAGGAATTTGTAAAGTGATTTGTTTTTCTCCAGATCATTCTCTGACAATTCCAGATATGGAATTACCAGCTATAGAAAAGGTTATTGAGACTTGGCAAAGTGAATTTGCAAGCTTAAGTGAAATGCCAGCCATTAATTATGTGCAGATTTTTGAAAACAAAGGTGCAATAATGGGCTGTAGTAACCCACACCCTCATGGTCAAATATGGGCACAATATTCTATTCCAACAGAAATAGTAAAGAAAACAGAAACACAGCAGGCATTTTTAAAATCTGAAGGAAAAGGGTTATTAGACTCCTATATTTCTCAGGAATTAAAAGAGGATGCTCGCATTGTTTTTGAGAATGACACTTTCGTAACTTTGGTTCCTTTTTGGGCAGTTTGGCCTTATGAAACCATGATAGTGCCTAAGAGACAGATGGCTACAATTGGAGAAATGAATACAAAAGAAAAAGCTGATTTTGCTGAAAGTTTAAAGGTAATGACGCAGAAATATGACGCTTTATTTGCGACTTCATTCCCTTATTCAGCAGGTATACATCAAGCACCTACAGACGGTTTGGAACATAAAGAATGGCATTGGCATATGAGCTTTTACCCTCCTTTATTACGATCTGCAACAATAAAGAAATTTATGGTAGGCTATGAAATGTTTGCCATGCCTCAGCGCGATTTAACCGCAGAATCTGCAGCAGCGAAATTAAAATCATTATAAATTAATTAAAAAGGCAAGCACTAACCACCTTGCAACATAGTACATGGAAAAATCGATGAACATGGACAATAACTACGATTTGATAATTAATTCTCCGGGTAGAATTAATATTATAGGTGAACATACCGATTATAACAATGGGTTTGTATTACCAACAGCAATAGATAAAAAGATAACATTCAAATTCAGAAAAAATCAAGAAGATAATTCTTGTCATGTAAAAAGCCTGGATTTTGATAAGTCATTTACTTTTGATTTACAAAAAATTGCTGAAAGTGATACGCAATGGGAAAATTATATTTTAGGAGTCATTTTTGAAATTCAGCAACTAACAAATAAGCTCGCTGGTTTTGACTGTGAATTTAGCAGTGATATTCCTATTGGATCCGGAATTAGCTCATCTGCAGCATTGGAATGTGGATTGGCTTATGGATTGAATGAGCTTTTTGATTTACAATTAACAAAACTCCAGATTGTTGAACTATCACAACGTGCCGAGCATAATTATGTGGGGACAAAATGTGGAATTATGGATCAGTTTGCATCTGTAATGAGTAAAGAAGGGCATGTTATTTTACTGGATTGTCAGTCTTTGGTGGCTACTTATGTTCCTATAAATATTGCTCCGTATAAATTATTGTTATTGAATACCAATGTGTCACATAACTTAGCATCAGGGGAATACAATACGAGAAGACAGCAATGTGAAGAAGGAGTGGCTGTCATTCAAAAAAAATACGCTGATGTAACTTCACTAAGGGATGTATCTATGGATATGTTACGTGAATTTAAGTTAGATTTGTTGGACGTGGTATATGATAGATGTATGTACGTTGTACAAGAAAAAGAACGTACTCTAAACGCAGTAAAGGCTTTAAAAACATCAGATTTAAAAGCGTTAGGTGATTTAATGTATCAAACACATGATGGCTTGCAAAACTTGTATGAAGTAAGTTGTAAAGAGTTAGACTTTTTAGTTGATTTCTCTAAGGAATATGATCAAGTAGTAGGTGCTCGTGTTATGGGCGGTGGTTTTGGTGGATGTACTATCAATTTGATTCACCAAGATGCGGTAGCCGATTTTACGAAAGAAGTATCTGAAGCTTATTTTAATGCTTTTGAAATTAAATTATCGTCGTTTGAAGCCATGCCAAGTGGTGGAACAAATATTGAATAATAAATATATAACCAAATAAAATACATATGACAACAAATTTTGAGTTTTGGGATTATTTCATTTTTATAGCGTATGCTATATTAATTTTAGGTGTAGGATTATGGGTGTCTAGAGAAAAAGATGGACATCAAAAAAATGCCGAAGATTATTTTTTGGCTAGTAAATCTTTACCATGGTGGGCTATTGGAGCATCACTTATTGCCGCTAATATTTCTGCCGAACAGTTTATAGGAATGTCAGGTTCCGGATTTGCTTTGGGATTGGCTATTGCTTCTTATGAATGGATGGCAGCGATCACATTAATAATTGTAGGAAAATATTTTTTACCCATTTTTATTGAAAAGGGTTTATACACCATACCGGAATTTGTTGAAAAACGATTTTCCACCAACTTAAAAACCATTTTAGCTGTTTTTTGGATTGCTTTGTATGTATTTGTTAATTTGGCATCAGTGCTCTATTTAGGGTCATTAGCATTGGAAACTATTATGGGTATTCCTATGATATATGGTGTAATGGGGCTTGCATTGTTTGCAGCGGCTTATTCTTTATATGGAGGATTGTCTGCAGTGGCTTGGACGGATGTAATACAGGTGGTTTTCTTAATTATGGGTGGTTTAGTTACCACGTATTTGGCCTTAGATACTGTATCTGGAGGACAAGGAGTTATTGAAGGTGTGAAAACAGTGTACGAAGCTGCACCCGATCGTTTTGCAATGATTTTAGATAAATCGAATCCAGAATTTAAAAATTTACCTGGAATAGGTGTATTAGTTGGAGGGTTATGGGTTGCCAATTTGTATTATTGGGGATTCAATCAATATATTATTCAACGTACTTTAGCAGCAAAATCGTTAAAAGAAGCCCAAAAAGGGATTTTATTAGCCGCATTTTTAAAGTTGATTATTCCTGTAATTGTGGTATTACCTGGTATTGCAGCATATGTGATGGTGAATGATCCTGAAATATTAGCTAGTTTAGGAGAGGCAGGATTACAGAATCTACCATCTGCAGATCAGGCTGATAAAGCATATCCTTGGTTGTTGCAATTCTTACCTACAGGGTTAAAAGGAGTGGCGTTTGCAGCTTTAGCAGCCGCTATTGTATCTTCTTTAGCATCTATGTTAAACTCTACATCTACCATTTTTACAATGGATATTTACAAACAATATATCAATAAAAACGCGAGTGATAAACAAACAGTAAATGTAGGACGTTTGTCTGCTTTTGTGGCCTTGGTTATTGCAAGTATTACCGCTCCGTTACTAGGAGGTATTGATCAAGCATTCCAGTTTATTCAAGAATATACAGGAGTGGTGAGTCCAGGAATTTTAGCCGTATTTATGTTGGGATTGTTTTGGAAAAAAACAACAAACAAAGGGGCTATTGTTGGGGCCTTAACTTCTATTCCTATTGCCATGTATTTTAAAGTGGCACCAAAAGGATGGAGTACAAGCTCGTTCTTTGTAGATCTTCCTTGGATGGACCAAATGGGATATACAGCTGTTTTAACCATGATCGTAATTGCCATCGTAAGCTTATTACAACATAAAGGTGCAGATGATGAAAAAGGAATTGATATTACTAAGAAATTATTTAAAACCACACCGTTATTTAACATTGGTGCTTTTGCAGTAATGATTATTTTGGTAGTTTTATATTCGTTATTTTGGAAATAATGCAATTGAAATAAAAACACAAAAAAAAGGAAGCTCTCATCGGCTTCCTTTTTTTTTGATCAAGAGTATATTTTTACGGCACTTATTTGTGAATCAAGGAGTTTCGAAATCGTTGTAGTTTACATATGTTGATAAATATCAGTATTTTTCTACGTTTTTTTTCGAAAACTTATAAAGTATTTAAAAATAACATTGTTTTTTAATTACCAATATTCTACAGATTCTAATGTAATCTTATGAATAATGAAATTCAGAGAAAATAAATTATGCTCCAAGTTTGCTTCCTTAGTGTTGCAAACAGACATATTTTTAATTGCTAATAAGTAAATGAAGTATTATGAACTTAAAAAAGAATATTCTAATTGTAGACCCGAATGGTGATCGCTTACCAGAAACGTGTAAGTTATTTGTAGAACAAGGCTACCAGGTATGGCCTGCGGATAGTTGTGAATTAGCAGCTGTATCCATTGGAGTACGCGCTCCCGACCTAATCCTGATAGATGTAAAACCTGAAATGGATGGTTTTGAATTTTGTAAATTGATTAAAAAGCAAGAGAAATTTGCCGATATTCCTATCATATTTTTGTCTTTTACAGAACAGTTATGCTATCGAATGGCTACATTAGAGCCAGGTGAGGTTAATTTTGTATCAAAACCTTTTAATAAAGAACAATTATTTGAAATGGTTGAAGAACAGATTAATGTTTATGCTACTCAAAAGTAGTTTGAACTTGTTAAATCTTAGTGTTAAGAGTTAATAATGGTGTTCCGCACTGTTAATTCTTAACATTTCCACTTTTTTTTTGATTGAAGAACCTCACTTCAATAATTAATGTACCTTTGCCTTGTATTGGTGGATGTTTTCATTATTGAAAACACCTTAATATGGGAATCCGATTAGAATTCGGAGCTGTACCCGCAGCTGTAAGCCTTAAAAAAGTTTTTTCACACTTCGCCACTGTTTTTTTAACGGGAAGGTTCGAGAAAATAAGGTAAGCCAGAAGACCTGCCATGTATAAAATGCTTTCGGGAAAAAAGCGAAGTAGTAATGTACGTGGTGTACATGTTAATTTTTTTATTTTTTACGAGATGATAAAGAACATTAGTGTTTTTTTATGCATGCTTTTTATACCTATTTATGGGTTTGGAATGCACATAGCAGAAGGGTTTTTACCTAAAGAATGGGCTGGTATTTGGACAATTATATTTATACCTTTTTTAATAATAGGCTATCAAAAGTTAAAAAAACAAATAGAGAGAGTGCCTAAAACAAAGCTTTTATTTGCCGTGGTTTGCGCATTTGTCTTTGTCTTGTCTTCTTTTAAAATTCCATCTGTTGCAGGTAGTAGTTCTCACTTAACAGGTATTGCCTTAGGAGCCATTTTGTTTGGGGCTTCTTCCATGTCTGTTGCGGGGCTTATAGTATTGTTGTTTCAAGCATTATTGCTTGCTCATGGAGGTATTTCAACTTTAGGAGCCAATGCTTTTTCTATGGCTGTTGTTGGGGCGTTTTCGGCGGTATGGGTGTATAAATTTAGTCGTTTTTTACGATTGCCACAGGGACTTGCTGTTTTTATAGCAGCGTTTGTTTCTGATGTTTTAATTTATGTTTCTACTTCTGGACAATTGGCACTGGCATTCCAATCTTCATCACAAAGTTTTTTAGAAAATATGACAAAATTCTTATCTGTATTTGCCGTCACTCAATTGCCATTAGCCATTGTTGAAGGAATTTTCACCGTAGTCGCTTTTAGAATGATTGCTAAATACAGTAAACAAGAATTAAAGGTGTTAAATCCTTCTTTGTATTAAGTAGATTGAAGGTGAAATTTTAAATAAACATATGATGAAACGTAAAAGCATATCTATTTTGGTTGTTATTGTAGCTATTTTGGTGGTCGGAATCCAGTTCTTTTTACCAATGTTAATGGAAAATTTTAAGGGAACAGATGATCAAGCAGTTGGTCTTATAGCAACAATTAATCCTGATTATACTCCATGGATGGATCATTTTTGGGAGCCTTCTGGAGAATGGGGAGAAACAGTTATTTTTGCCTTTCAAACGGCACTTGGACTTGGGGTTATTGTGTTTTATATCCTAAAAAATAACACGAAATTAAAATCTAAAGAATGCTAATTGAACAGGTTTATAATTATAAACATTTCCTTGCAGATGCACATCCTTTGGTAAAGATATTATATGTACTTCCGGCTTTTGTACTCGTGATTTTATCTGAAAACACGGCGTTTCACGGTCTTGTTTTTTGTTTGTTTTTTATCGCTTCAAATGTTATAGCCAAAGTAGGTTTCATCGACTTGGTGAAGATTTTTTCAATTCCACTTAGTTTTATTTTTGTTGGATGTTTTACATTGTTATTTTCTTTTGAAAATAGTCAAAACATTGGCCTTTCGTTAGATTCTTATCCTATGGCAATCGCTATTTTTGGAAAGAGTATGGGGGTAATTAGCGTCGTGTATTTTTTCTTGTTGACGCATACTATTTCTGAAATCACACAGTATATGCATGCTTGCAAAGTTCCTAGTTTATTTATAGAGCTATTTGTGCTCACTTATAAGTTTATTTTCTTATTAAGTCATGCTGCCAAGTCAATGCAAATAGCACAAAAATGTAGAATGGGGGATCAACGAGGGATTCTAAATTCTATTCAGAACTATGGGATGCTTTTTAGTACTGTGTTTAGACATGCCATGCTCCAAACAACACAATTAGAAATTGCGATGTCAGCACGGTTGGGGACCAATAGCTTTGTGTTTGTACCGCAACAACGTACATCTGTTTTTAGTAATTTTTTCCCGCCTATACTATTGGTGCTTGTATTAATCTCTGGACTTTTATTATTGTAAATATGGAATCTATAGTTTGTTTTGATAAAGTAAGTTTTTCGTACCCTTCTGAGGACAAAGCATTGGATGCTTTGGATATAAAATTGCCTAAAGGGGAAAAAATTGCCTTGTTAGGAGGTAACGGTGCAGGTAAATCTACTTTAATGTTACTGCTTAACGGGATTTTAAAACCAAGTACTGGGCAGTTGTCATACGATGGTATTCCGTATAAGTATGGAACTAAATCTCTTCGTAATTTACGCTCTAATATTGGTTTATTGTTCCCAGAACCCGATTATCAACTGATCGCTCCCACGGTCTATGAAGAAATATCTTTTGGTTTATTAAATCAAGGAAAAGGGACCGAAGAAATCAGAGAAATTATAGCTAAAGTGATGGTGGATTTTTCTCTAGAAGAATTAAAAGATAGGCCTCCACATCAATTGAGTACAGGTCAGAAAAAAAGACTCTGTTTGGCTGCTGTATTAGCCATGGAACCTGAGTTAATTGTGTGTGATGAACCTGCTGCTAATTTGGATCCGTTGTACGCTGCTAAAATGTTTGATTATTTAAATGATTTGAATCAAAAAGGAAAAACAATTCTTATTGCAACTCACGATGTAAACCAAGCCTACGAATGGGCGGATTTTATTGTAATATTAAAAGAAGGGGCTGTACTAACTAGCGGGAGCCCAGCTACTGTATTTAATTGTAAAGAAACATTGAAACAGGCCAATTTAAGTCAACCTGTAATTATTGAAATTCTGAACTCTCTTAAATTAGAGCCGTCTCATCCTCCTAAAGATATCGTGGACTTGAATGTGCTATTGCGTAGTTATATGCGTTAATTGTAAGGAAATATCTTTTTTTAAGTTGATTGACTTTTACTTAGGTGCTTAAATTGTATATTGGGAGTGCTTTTTGAACAGAGATGTAACAATTTGTGTTTATTTTATACTAATCAAACAATCAATAGAAATCAACTAAAACAAAAAAAATGCAATTAACCATTAAGAATCTATCTAAAACATACAAAAATGGAGTGAGAGCTCTCGATAATTTGAGCTTAGAAATAGGAACAGGGATGTTTGGCTTATTGGGGCCAAATGGTGCTGGGAAATCTACTTTAATGCGAACTATTGCTACGCTACAATCACCAGATAGTGGAAGTATTACATTTAATGGGATAGATGTATTGGAAGATCAAATGAGTTTGCGAAAAATATTAGGTTATTTACCGCAATCTTTTGGAGTATATCCAAAAATGTCAGCGGAAGAATTATTGGATTATTTTGCTACCCTTAAAGGAATAAGTGACAAATCTGATCGTGAAAAATTAGTAAAAGAAGTGTTGGAAATCACTAATTTATACGAAGTTCGTAAGAAATACGTAGCGGGATATTCAGGAGGGATGAAACAGCGTTTTGGAATTGCACAGTTGTTGTTAAATAGTCCAAAGTTAATTATTGTTGATGAGCCTACTGCTGGATTGGATCCTGCAGAACGTCATAGATTCTTAAATGTGTTGAGAGAGGTTGGTACGAATTGTACCGTGATTTTTTCTACACATATTGTAGAAGATGTAAAGGAATTGTGTAACGAAATGGCCATTGTAAATGGTGGACGTATTCTAAAGCAAATCACCCCTATAGAAGCGACTAAAGAAATTGAAGGTCAAGTATGGTCATGTATTGTAGAACGTGACGATTTGGATGCTACAGAGGGGCAGTTTAATGTGTTGTCATCTAGTTATAATCAAGATAATTCCTTGACCGTTCGTGTGCATGCTCTTGAAAAACCTTCAGCGGATTTTACAAGTGTAAGTCCACAATTAGACGATGTGTATTTTATCGCTTTAAAACAAGATGAGCCAGTTCAGGCTTAGGTTTTAGTGCGTCAATTATTAATTTAAATTTTAAAATACATGTTTTCTACTATATTTAAACACGAGTTAAAGTATTGGTTCAAGCAGCCAACTTTTTATATTTTTGCGGCCATTTTATTTCTTATTGCTGGTTTTATGGCCTCTGTTAGTGCGGGAATTTTTGATTCCATTACTGCAACTACGAGTTCAGCTAATATTGTGAATTCCCCCATTGGAATTAATGGTATGTTTAACGGAATGACTATTTTTATGTTGTTTTTATTGCCTTCCATTATTGGTGTGTCGGTGTACCGAGACTATAAAAGCGAAATGCATACTATTTTGTATTCTTATCCCTTTACTAAAGGCAATTATTTGTTGGCTAAATTTTTGAGTTCTTTTTTAATGGTGCTTATCATTGTTGCCACTATGGCTATTGGATTGGTGATTGGGTTTAGGTTGCCAGGTACAAACGAAGAAATTATAACAGGGTTTAAAGTGATGCCCTACATCCAAACATATTTATTATATATTATTCCAAACATGTTTCTCTTTGGAGCCATCGTTTTTGGAGTCGTTACGTTTACAAGGAATATTTCGGCGGGATTCATTACTGTGGTGTTGTTATTGTTTATTCAAGGATTGGCAGAAGGTCTGATTAGTGAAGTTGATAACCGCTACTTGGCCGGGTTATTAGATCCATTTGGTTCGGAAGCGTTAAACTATTATACGAGATACTGGACAGTTGCAGAGAAGAACGAAACGATGTTGCCTATAAAAAGTTTGCTGCTTTTGAACCGTGGAGTTTGGTTAGTTATAGCAGGACTCATGTTTACTTTTGTTTATAAAAAATTCACCTTTAGTCAAAATGCAATTTCTTTAAGTTTTAGAAAGACAAAAGGGGAACGTTTGACAAAACATAATTTTGGAGGCATTACGCGTATTAATTTACCTAAAGTGAATTTTGATTATTCATGGAAGGAGCAGTTAAAAACCGCTTGGCGATTGTCTAATGTAGATTTTAAATACATTGTTCGTAGTTGGCCGTTTATCAGTATTTTAATTGTTGGATTGATATTTATCTTGCTAATGGCCATTACTTCAGGTAAAATGTTTGGAACAAGTACCTATCCTGTAACCTGGCAAATGCTATTATTACCTGGAGGAGGTTTTTCGTTGTTTATTAACTTGTTAACCTTTTTATACGCAGGAATGTTGGTGCATAGGTCGCGTATTTTTAATGCCAATCAGTTAATTGATACCACACCTGTAAAAAACGGAACTTTATTGTTTTCTAAGTTTATTGCCTTGATAAAAATGCAAGCGCTCATGCTATTAGTGATTGTGATTGCGGGGGTATTATTTCAAGTTTATAAGGGTTATTACCATTTTGAGCTAGAGCTGTATTTTTACGAATTGTATGCCTTAAAATTAGTGCATTTTGTAATCTGGGCTATGTTAGCCTTGTTTATTCAAAGCTTAGTGAAAAATCCATACTTAGGATTGTTTATTTTATTAGTCATTTCTATGGCCTTGACATTTTTGTCTTTTGCAGGGGTGGAACAGGCTATTTTTAAATACAACCAAGCTCCTAATTATCGATATTCTGATATGAATGGTTATGGAGGATCTGTTTTACCATATTTAGCCTATAAATTTTATTGGTTGCTGTCTGGAGGAATGTTCTTAATTATAGCTAGTTTGTTCTGGGTACGTGGTTTACCACATTCTTTTAAAGAACGATTTATAATTGCAAAATCTAGGTTTAAAGGAGGTGTTATTGTGTCTTTTTTAAGCTTAATGATTGCGTTTTTTATGATTGGTGGGAGTATTTATTATGAGAATAATATAGAAAACACACGGAAATCATCTAAAGAAAGAGAAGAAAGTGACGTAACCTGGGAAAAGAAATACAAACAATACGAGCATTTTTTACAACCCCGTATCGTTGATGTCAATGTTTCTATGGATATTTTTCCAAATAAGAAGAATTTTGAAGCCAAGGGAAGATATATTATGGTCAATAAAACGAATGTTGCTATTGATAGCATTTTATTGAATCACAATAACTATCCGAGTACTTTTGAATTAGATCAAGAAAATACCTTGGTGTCTGAGGATACTATTTATAATTTTGATATTTATAAGTTGCATCAAAAATTACAGCCAGGAGATTCTATTTTGTTGCATTTTACAGTTCAAAATAAGAAGAATACCTTGTTGAGAAAGCATTCTCCGGTTCGTGAAAACGGAACATTTATAAACTCTTCTATTTTTCCAAGTTTAGGGTATCCTGGAGGTGGATTAACAGATGATAAAACACGCGAGAAATACGGCCTGGCTAAAAATGATTTAAAACCATTGCCTTCGGATTCTACTGCACTTGGAAACACATATATTGCAAAGGATGCCGATTGGGTGAATTTTGAGGCCCGTGTGAGTACTTCGGAAGATCAAATTGCCATCGCTCCTGGGTATTTACAAGAAGAGTTTGTAAAAGAAGGTAGACGTTATTTCCATTATAAAATGGATGATAAAATATTGAATTTTTATGCCTTCAATTCAGGGAGGTACGAAGTTGTTAGAGATCAATGGAACGATGTGAATTTGGAGATTTATTATCATAAAGGGCATGAATATAATTTGGAACGTATGATGGACGGAATGAAAGCTTCTTTGGCCTATAATTCAGAAAATTTTAGTCCTTATCAGCATAAGCAAGCACGTATTATTGAGTTTCCTCGTACTGGAGGAAGTTTTGCTCAGTCGTTTCCAAATACCATCCCTTTTTCTGAAGGTGTTGGTTTTATTGCCGATATTGAAGATGATGAAGAAGGAGGCGTAGATTATGGATTTGCAATTACGGTACACGAAATGGCACATCAGTGGTGGGCGCATCAGGTAATTGGTGCCGATGTGAGAGGAGCAACCATGTTGTCTGAAAGTTTGTCCGAGTATGTTTCCTTAAAAGTGTTGGAACATGAACATGGGAAAAGTAAAATGCGTAAGTTTTTGAAAAAAGCATTGGATGATTATTTGATGCAACGAACAGTAGAACGAAAACGCGAAAGTGCGTTGGCATATAATGATGGTCAAGGGTATATTAGATATCAAAAAGGTTCCTTGGTGTTTTATGCTTTGAGTGATTATATTGGGGAAGAGAAATTAAATGGTGCTTTAAAAAAATATGTAGAAAAAGTAAAATTCCAAGAGCCTCCATATACCACTTCTTTAGAAATGATGGAGTATATTACAGAAGTTACTCCCGATTCCTTGCAATATGTTGTATATGATATGTTTGAAACCATTACCTTGTATAAAAATAGAATTGTAGATGCCGAAATTACAGAATTGGACAATGGTAAATGGCAGGTAGATATGGAGTTTAATGTGAGTAAATACAGAAATAATCATATGGGCCGTCGTTTTTATAGTGATTCAGGTATGGATTCTATTTCCTATAAAACAGAAAAAATGCGCAAGCCTATATATTCTGTTCCTATGAAGGATTATATAGAAATTGGAGTATTTGGAGAAGATGATTCTGATGAAAAAAAAGAAGTAGAATTATACCTTAAAAAACATAAAATAACGGAGATTAATAATAAAATCACATTGATTTTTGATCAAAAACCAACAGAGGTTGGGGTAGATCCTTACAATAAGTTAATAGATACAGATTCTAATGACAATCGTAGAAAATTGTAAACATTTTATTTGTTGATATATTGAAGCCTAGAAAGCAACTTGTTTTCTAGGCTTTTGTTTTTTTAGTCACCAGTCACCAGTCACTAACTCCTCATAATCTCTAAGGGTTTCGAGTTCCTGTCATACATTACAATACTTCCTGCTACGGCAACATTTAGACTTAACCTAGATTTAAATTTAATTAAATGATGTGATTTTTCAATGGCTTCATTTGATAGTCCATGGTCTTCAGCTCCTAAGAGGTATACGCATCTTCTCGGATGCTTGTATGTTTCTAAAGGTTGTGAATCTTCTGTAAGTTCTACTCCGACGAGTAATGCTCCTTTTGGTAAATGCTTATAAAATTCAGTAAATGTTTCATAATGAAAATAGGGCATGGCTCCTACGGCCTTATGTGTATCGCAAGCTTGTTTTTGGTAGCGATTTCCGATGGTGAATATAAAGCTCGCTCCTAAGTTTTGGGCAGAACGCCATAAGACCCCTAAATTTTCTGGAGTTTTTCCATTTTGAATGCCAATTCCAAAAAATCCCTGTGCTAAAGTATCTACCATTATTTTGTTTATTTTTTACAAAAATATACTTTTAAGTGGAGTTGTATCACAATTATTAATTACAAACAAACGTTTTGTTTTATAGGTTAAAATTTTAGGGTATATTTGATGTTGGTTTATAGAATTAAAATCCTCCCAAGAATAGTTGTAATGGGGTTATAGTAATGAGAAATATGGATAAACAGATTAAAGAAATTGTAGGGATATTGGTGCTAATGTTTGTTATAAATGTAAGTGCTCAAGAAACGCTTCCAGTGTATTCAGATTATTTATCTGATAATGTGTTTTTAATTCATCCAGCAGCTGCGGGAATTGGAGATACGGGTAAAATTAGATTAACGGCTAGAAATCAATGGAGTGGGGTAGAAGATGCACCTGAATTACAGACATTCAGTTTTCATTCCCGTGTTGGAGATAACACCGGTTTAGGGTTGGTTATTTTTAATGATAAAAATGGCTATCATTCTCAACAAGGATTTCAGGGTACTTTCGCTTATCATTTAAACATAGGTCGTTTGGGAGAATTAAATCAATTGTCTTTCGGACTATCGTTTATGGCAGTAAATAATAGTGTAGATGAAAGCCAATTTACAATCCCAGATCCTGTAATTTCTCAAATTATTAGAAGTGAATCATATTACAATGCTGATTTTAGTATGGCCTATCACCGCAATGGTTTTTTCTCTTATTTTACGGCTAAAAACATTATGTTGTCTGCAAGGACACTGTATAACGATAGATATGAATCTTTAAATTTGAGACGTTATTTAGCAACGGTGGGTTACTTTTTTGGGAGAGAAGATGGAATACAATTTGAACCGTCATTTATGGGGCAGATTATAGAACGTACAGGAGAGAAATTTGCAGATTTTAATATCAAGGCATATAAAAAGTTTGGAAAAGCTCAGTTATGGGTTGCCCTCTCTTACCGACAAGGTTTTGACGGGAATGATACTCAAGAATTGAATTATATAACACCTATTGTAGGACTGAATATGAATGATTTTATGGTGTCCTATACCTATACAAAGTTAACAGGTGATATACTATTTGACGATGCCGGATACCATCAAATTACATTAGGTATGAACGTGTTTAAACGTCCTGCACCTCGCCAGATAGGATGTCCTAATATTTACAATGCATTTTAAGTAAGTACAAAAAATATGATACAGGTTACTGAAAATATTTCTTTACATACAATTACGGTTTCTGATCAGCCAAAATTAATGGGGCTAATGGAACGTATTTACCCTGAACCATATGCGCATTTATGGGAGGATAATGGGGAGTGGTACCTAGAGAACCAATACAATCTAGACCGCCTTAAATTGGAATTACAAGAAGAAAATGCCTGTTATTATTTTGTAAAATACCAAGGAGCGACTATTGGAATATTACGGTTTATTCACAAAGCTGTTTTTACAGATTGTAAACATATTACCGGAACTAAATTACATCGGGTGTACTTAAATCCTATGATGCAGGGAATGGGAGTTGGTCAAGACTTAATGGACTGGCTATCTGTCGAAATTAAATCTGTTGGAGGTGTCATGGTCTGGTTGGAAGCTATGGATACTCAATCACAAGCACTCACGTTTTACGAAAAAAATGGTTTTCAGTTTTCTAGTGATTTTAGATTGGAGTATGAAAGGATGTTTTCTAAATATCGTGGAATGAAACGCATGTGGAAATATGTGTAAAACAAACTATTTATACCGGTTGTTTTATTTGGTATAATCCTAAAAAAACAACATCCGAAAGTATTTCAGATGCCGTTTTTTATGATTTTTTAGCAACCTTTTTCTTCAAAAGTATAGCCTTGTTTTTTTGCTTGTGTTTTGATACACTGGATGAGCGCTGACTGTAAATCATTATCCTTAGCGTCTTTGGTTTGTTTATTAATGTAATCGCGTCTTTTTTTATCTAATGCTCGTATTTTTTGTTGGATACTATTACGTTCGTTACTTTTCTTAGCTACATATGCTTTAATTTCTGTGGTGGATTTTCCTACAAGTTCTTTGGGCAATGTTTTTTTATCCAACTTTTCATAACTAAAACCTATTTCTTTTTGAGCGTCGACTAAATCCCATGCGGTATTTTTATATAGACTGCTACTTTTGCTTACGGCGCGTTTTACTTCTACAACTTCGTTTAAATTACAAGCGTTTGCATCTTGAACATGTTGCATTTTAAGTTTGCGAACTCCTTGAGAACCATAACCAATATAAGTTCCATTTAATTGCTTGTTTAAACGCAAAATTAATACGTCATATGGTGTGCTGATATGAACAATGTTTTTATTATGGTCTATATTTAAGTATTCTCCCCCAGAGAGTGTTGCTCCTTCTTTCCATTTTCCCTGAACGCCATTTTCGTAGTCTCCACAAAAAATAGTATTTACGATTACTTGTTGTTTTTTGGCGTTTTTAGCAGCCATTTGATAGGATATTCGTCCCTGCGTAAAACGCTCGTTTCCTGCAATAAAAATAATATTTAAATCGTTTTTATGCCCTTTTTTCCAAGCTAGTTCTTTTAAGGATGTTTGAATGGCTTGTCCGCAATATTCGCTCCCTCCATCGGTGTCCAAAGAAAATAGTTTTTCAGAAATTTCATCCAAATCATTGCTGAAATCTAGTACCTGTCTAATGTATCCATCATTGCTTTCTATACCGTCATTCCCGTATTCGTACAGTGCAATTTCTAAATTTGGACGTAGGCCATCTGCCTTTGCATACGAGAGCTCATTTACAATTTCCCATAACTGCGTTTTGGCTTGCGTAATTAAACCATCCATGCTATTACTGGTGTCTAATAACAAGGCTACTTTAATAGTCTGTGTTGTTTTTACAGGGGGATTGGCTCTCAATCTTGTGTTCATGCTAAAAAGAATGGTAAGTAAGATTACAACTATTTTTAAACGTCCTACTCTTTGCATTTTTATGAGACGCGATGTTTTTGTAAATAAAGATGATTTTGTGGCTAAATTGTTCATAATAATATTTTTAAATGATTGTAAATCGAGCCAATACGTTGGCTTTTATAATGATGTTTTTGAATTCTGATGCTTGATGCCCTTGTTCTGAGGATAAGCTTATCTTAGACAAGTGTCGGGTGTTTTCGTGCAGAGGATAATTGCCTTGAATGATTTGTGCCTGTTCTCTAATGTAGATGGCTTTTCCTGTTTTTTGCCCCACTGCTTTTGTGTAGGAAACACACTTGGTTTTAGCATCGCTAATGGCTTTTATGCTTGCTTGTAGCTTTAGGTTTTCTATGTCCGAATGATCCACTTTAATGATGTAAGAATTTGCAATACGTAGCGATTCTAAGACCCCGTAAACCGTACTTAGTTCTTTGCCATTTGAAACAACTAATTCAAATTCCTTTGTTTTCCTAACATCGGATTTGTAAAAAAAGTAATTTTTATAACTTGTTGTAAAGTCTTTTATTCTTAAATTTTTTAAGATGTTAATTCCTGATTTTTTTAATTGTGTTTTTAATTTTTTTTCTTGTGACTCTATCGCATTTTTTAAACTCTTGTCAGATTCTTGTAAAGTGATGGATATAAAAATTTGGTCAGGAGTAATTTCTAAAGTGGCATTTCCGTTCACTTCTATGTAAGGGTGGTCTATAAAGTTTTTTTGCCCTGTTTGTGCCATCATAACTGTTTGAAAGCAAATAAAGAATAGGAGTATGTTTTTCATAAATTTTAATTTTCTGTTCATTCAAAAGTAGGTGTATCTTTTATTTATAAAAATCTGAAATGAGCGAAACCGTTATTTGAGTGAGTTAACGTGTGTGGAAAATGAGCCAAGGCTGTTTATTGTTGTGATTTGAACAGGTTTTAGCGTGAAGGACATTTTTTTTAGTGATAGAAATTAATAACTTTACATAAAATATCTACGTTAGAACCATGAAATCATTTGTTAAAATCATTATTATTTGTTGCTTGTTACCTGCTGTGTTGTTCGGACAAGAGGGAGTAACTGCTAAAAAAGTACTGGTAAAAGGCGTGGTGCTGTACCAAGAAAGTGGTGAAGGAATTAGTAATGTTTCGATTACAGAACTCGGAGGGAGAAGTGTGTTTTCTAATTTTACAGGAAATTTCTCCATTTATTGTGCAGTAGGGAGTGAGTTAGAAATTAGACATGCTAGTTTTGAAACACGTTATGTAACTGTCAAAAATGATGATAGAATTAGAGTGGAGGTAATCGTAGATCTAGCGAAAGAACCAATGGTTGAGTCTATAGAAGATAAGGCTCCGGTTTCTAAGAAAATGAAGGTCAAATCTAGCGCTAATAGTCTTTTTAAATCACGAAAGCGTGCTAGTTCTTTTGAACAATATATGAAAACTGCAACTGCTATAATTGCAAGTGATGCAGAGAAGAGTATCTCGTATATAGAAAAGGCCTTGGGAGTCTTAGGGTTAAAAAATGCGGAAGAAGAGCAGGCAAGAGCGTATAGCTTGTTAGGTGATGCTTATAGGGAATTACAACAATTAGATTTGGCTGAGAATAGTTATGAAATTTCGTTAAAACACGTGTATTCACATCGTAATCAGTTAAAATTAGCACAAGTATATGCCGCAAATGGGGCACTTGAAAAGAGTAATAGTTTGTATCAATCTTTAATGAAAGAGGATATTTCTCCCTTACAACAAATGTTTGTTCATGAAGGATTGGGAGATAATTTAATTGCATTAAATGAACTTAGAAAGGCGGAAGGGTTTTATGAAAAGTCATTAAATATTGCGACGGTTCTTGACAATAATACATATGTAGCTAACTTGAATTCTAAAATTGGGGCATGTAAGGTAAATTTGGGTAATGATAGTGGTGCTACATTAAATTTTGAAGCGAGTTTGGAGTCCGCATCTACAATGGACATTCCTGCTCAAGCGGCATTATCAAACAATATTGCTAATCACTATAAAGGAAAGCAAGATTTTGATAAAGAAATTGAGTTTCGTTCACAAGCATTAGAGGTTTTAGAAAAACAAAATAACACGGAATCAGTCCCTGAAAATAATGCTTCTGAGGTGTCTGTTTCTAGTTTGAATTTAGATTTAGGAACGGCTTATGCAAACAAAAAGGCCTATGATAAAGCCATTCCATTTTTAGAAAAAAGTAAATTGGAGGCAAAAGCTTCTAATAATACAGCGTTGGAGAAAAAGGCGGTTGAAAACTTGTCTGATGCGTATAAAAATATTGGAGATTATAAAAAAGCCTTAGCCAGTTATCAAGAGTATGTGTTGTTGGTAGATGAGCTCTACAAACAAAAAGAAGCCGATATAAAAGCAGCTGTAACTTTAGGGAAAGATCTAACGAATAAACAAAACAGAATTAATAGTTTAGAAAGAGACCGTGAATTGGCTTCCAGTAAGTATAATTTATATGCGAAAGAACAAGAGTTAACGGTAGAAAGTTACAAACGACAACGGATGATCATTTACAGTTTAATTGTAGGGTTGCTGCTGATGCTATTATCCTTGTTTTTTATGTACCGGAATAACCAACAACGAAAATTGTCAAATAATTTATTGGCATTAAAATCCCTCCGATCTCAGATGAATCCGCATTTTATTTTTAATGCGTTGAATTCTGTGAATAGTTTTATTGCTCAAAATGATGAAAGAGCTGCGAATAGATACTTGACAGAATTCTCAAAACTAATGCGAAATGTACTTAATAACTCCGAAAAAGATTTTATTGTACTGGCAGATGAAATAGAGCTGCTAGAATTGTATTTGCGGTTAGAGCATCAGCGTTTTGAAGATAAATTTGACTACGAATTAACCATAGATCCAAGTATTGAAGCTAATAAGTTTCAAATCCCTCCCATGTTGTTACAACCGTATATAGAAAATGCTGTTTGGCATGGTTTACGTTATAAAAAGGAACTTGGTGAATTAAAAATCTCTATGCATAAAAAGGACAGTAATTGTGTTGAAATTTTGATTTCAGATAATGGAATTGGGCGTAGTGAATCGAAAAAATTAAAAACAAATAATCAGAAAAAACAAGAGTCCAAGGGTATGAATAATATAAAGGAACGGATAGCAATTCTGAATGATATGTATGGAGATAAAGTGACTGTTTCTGTAACTGATTTGTTGGCGGACGGAACCGGTACTAAAGTAACGTTGTTGTTAAAAAAGAACTAAAAAAAGATGAGTATATTAAAAACAATAATTGTAGAAGACGAAAAAATAAGTCGTGATATATTAAAAAATTACCTGGCTAAGTATTGCCCTAGGGTGGAAGTAGTAGGGGAGGCGTCGAATATAGAAGAAGCTTTTGTTTTGATTCGAAATAATGAGTTGGACCTTGTTTTCTTGGATGTAGAGATGCCTTATGGGAATGCTTTTGATTTACTGGAGCGATTAGGAGATGTTAATTTTCAAACTATTTTTGTAACCGCTTATAGTCAATATGCCATGGATGCTTTAAATACCCATGCGGCTTTTTATGTGTTAAAACCTATTTCTATTGATGATTTGATTAAGGCAGTGGATTATGTGATGGAGATCAAAGTGAAAGAAGAGAGTCTTCAAAATGGGTTGTTAAAAACGAAACTAGAAGTTGGAAAGGATAAAATTACGATCCCCACGCAACAGGGATTCGAAGTGCTGGAAATTACTGATATTTTATATTGTAAAGCCGACGATAATTATACGGAGATATTTTTGAAAAATGATGTTAAAAAATTAGTAAGTAAAACGTTAAAATATTTTGAAGATGCACTAAATAGTAATAATTTTGTACGTGTTCACAAGTCATTTTTAGTGAATGTGAATGCTATTACTGCGTATAATAAAGGAAAAGGGGGGAGTGTGACGCTTGTAAATGGAAAAGAAATTTCTGTGTCAGCATCAAAAAAAGGAACCTTATTATCATTTTTTAAATAGTACTATGATTATAAAAGAATTAAACGGAAATAAACCAGTTTTTGGAGAAGATTGCTTTTTAGCAGAAAACTGTGTGATTGTGGGTGAAGTAACTATGGGTGACCAATGTAGTATTTGGTACAATGCAGTGATCCGTGGTGATGTTCACTATATTAAGTTAGGAAATAAAGTAAATGTACAAGATGGAGCAGTCATTCATGCTACCTATCAAAAGCACCCTACTAATATTGGAAATAACGTATCCATTGGGCACAACGCAATGGTACATGGTTGTACGATACACGACAATGTTTTGATTGGAATGGGAGCTATTGTTATGGACGATTGTGTGATTGAAAGTAATACCATCATTGCAGCCGGAGCTGTCGTAACTAAAGGAACTCATGTAAAAAGTGGGACTATTTACGGTGGGATTCCTGCAAAAAAAGTAAAAGATATTAGTCAAGAGTTAATTTCAGGAGAAATTGATCGTATCGCTAATAATTATGTAAAATACTCAAGTTGGTATAAAGAATAAAAAATATGATAACAAAAAAACAAGCCGTTATGGTGGTCATTGCATTTGTAGTGGCATTTGGAATTACGTTTGCAGTAATTCGATATTTCAAATAGAAGGACGTGTACAGGGGACTGAGCTGAGCTAATCTTCAGTTTCGGTTCTTGAGCGTAGTCTTAGGAGTGCTTCTTAAAAGTCTACTTCTTCCACAAAAGTTTGTGGAGAAGAAAGATCAATAAATTGCTCTAATACCGTTGGATTTACATTGGTAATAAATCGATGTGTAATATCCTCTGTGTTTTTATTTAGTAAACGTTCTTGTTTGAGGATGTTTTTAGTTTGCTTAGCTACAGCTTCTCCGGAGTCAATAATGCTTACCTTATCGCCAACTAACTTTTGCAGTTGTGGAATTAGATAGGGGTAGTGAGAACAGCCTAATACAAGATAGTCTATGTTTTTGTCTAACATCGGTTGGACATATTGTCTAAGAAGAGCATTCATTTCATTACTCTTTAATTTGCCTGCTTCTATCAGCGGGACAATGCCTTCACCATCGCGTTCTAGTATGGTCACATTATGCACGTGTTTTTCGGATGTTTTGGCAAAAAGAGCACTGCTTAGTGTTCCTTTAGTTGCTAATACTCCTACGGTGTTTGTGAGGCTTTTTAAAGCAGCCGGTTTGATGGCGGGTTCTATTCCTATAAATGGAATTGAATATGTTTTTCTAAGCGTTTCTATAGCGTTTGTAGTAGCGGTATTACAAGCTACTACAATTAGTTTGCATCCTTTACTTAATAAAAAATCTGTGTTTTTTATACTTAATTGAATGATTTCTTCTTCAGGTTTTTCACCATAGGGAGCATGTTTGCTATCGGCGAGATACACTACGTTTTCGTTGGGTAAAAGCCGAATTATTTCATTGCAAATGGTAATCCCTCCAATACCTGAATCAAAAATACCAATAGGAGCTGTAGAATTCATAGAAGTAAAAATAAAAAAAAATCGTTAGAGTGAATGATTCGCTCTAACGATTTTTAATAAATTATAGGTTTGGATTATAGTCCTAAGCTAGTTTTTACGTCAGCAGTAAGGTCTTTCCCTTTTTTTACTACTAAAGAAGATGCTTCTAACACATAATCAAATCCTTGTGCTGTTGCTACTTCTTCAATTTTAGCTTGTAATTTTTTAGAAATTGCAGCCAATCCTTTTTGTTCTTTTAAACCTAAGTCTTGACGTGCTGCTTGTTGCGTTTTCATAATTGCTTGTTCGTCTTGTTGAACTTCCAATCCTCTTTTTTGGTTCTCTTCTTGAGTTTGAGTTTTGAATTCAGCTTCGTAACGTTGCATTTTAGCTTTTAACTTATCAGCGGCAGCTTTAATGTCGTTTTCGTAAGTTTTACCAGTTTTTTCGATTTCGCTTTTCAATGAAGCAGTTTCAGGCATTGCCATTAATACTTCTTGGAAATTTACATGTGCAACTTTTTGAGCTTGAACAGCTGTGTTAAATCCAAAAGTTACTAATGCGATTAATACGAATGTTTTAAAGTGTTTCATTTTTGTATGCTTATTTTAATTGTTGTTATTGTTTTCGTTCTCTTCTTTGGCCTTTTTAGCGGCTTCAATTTCTTCTAAACGTTTTTTTCTCTTTGCTTCAATGGCCGCTTTTAATTCTGCGCGTTTTTTTAGCTTTGCCGCTCGTTGCTCTTCTATCTTCTTTTTTAAAGCTTCCTTTTTAGCATTTCTTTCGACATTTTTTGCTTCTAATGCCGCACTTGCTTGTTTGGTCCCTTTTTGTCGTTTTTCTTTGGCATCTTCTACTTTTTGAGTACGTACGATGCTTTTTAAAACGAGTTCGCTAATATCATATTTTTTATTTGAATATAACATGATTAAATCACTTGATTTATCAAATATAAAGTCATATTGGCGTTTTTTAGCAATATCTTGGATAGAATTATATACTTGGTCCTGTATTGGCTTTACTAATTGTTTACGCATGCTAAACAAATCGCCATTGGAACCGAAATAAGCCATCCTTAGTTTGCTTAATTCTACTTCTTTTATTTCAATATCCTCTTGTCGCTCTATGATTAAATCATTTGTCAAAAGCACTTTCTCATTGGCTAAGTCTAATTTTAAGGCGTCAATGGAGCTTTGTTGTTTTTGCAATGCTAACTCCCATGTTGCTGCCTTGGCATTTAATTTGGTTTGCGACTCTGTATATTCAGGAATATTTTCTAGAATATACTCCATGTCTATATAACCAACACGTTGTGCTTTTTGTGCAAAGGTGATAGCTCCAATGCTTAAAGCTGTAAATAAAAGAACTTTTTTTATCATAACTATTTTGTATTTAGAAAAAATCATGCCAAATATTTTTTTGACTATCTACAAATATAACTCATTTGTCTTAAAATTGTTGTCCAATAATAAAATGTGTTTGCCATCCAGACTTTTCAAAAGTACCTGGTAAGTTGTCAAATCCATGTGCAAAATCAATTCCTAAAAGACCAAAGGCTGGCATAAATACACGTAAACCAACACCTGCAGATCTTTTCACTTGGAAAGGATTAAATTCTTTAAAACCATCATACGAGTTTCCTGCTTCTAAAAATCCTAATACATAAATAGATGCGGATGGTTTTAGGGTAATTGGATAACGTAATTCTAATTGAAATTTATTGTACATAGTTCCTCCAGCAACACTAGATAATCTATTGTTTTCATAACCTCTTAAAGCAACAGATGTACGACCGTCTAATTGATAAGATGACATTCCATCTCCACCAACAAAGTAACGTTCAAAAGGAGAGTCTCCTAATTCGTCATTGTAACTTCCTAGGTATCCAAATTCTGCATTGGTCATCAATACTAAATCTGCAAAAATATTAGTATACCATTTTCCTTTAAACTCAAACTTGTAATATTCTAACCATTTGAACTTTTCTGAATCTGGTTCGTTTTCATAATCTTTCCCGTTGATTAGAGAATAAGGGATTGTAAATTTACCAGTAATACTAAAGTCAGACCCCGATTTAGGGAAGATAGGGTTAGGTCCCGCAGAACTACGTCCTAATCTAATTTGGTAGGCTAAATTGTTAGATTTTCCAGTTCCGTTTTCAAAACTAAATGTAGAAATAGGATAGTTTTTTAAATCGTATAATTGGTAACTAACAGTTTGTGATAATGTGAAAAAATCATCAGGCCAGTTTAAACGTTGTCCTAATCCAATAGAAGCACCTACGATGTTTAAACGTTGATCTTTGTTTACATCTCTGGTAGCATAATCGTATTGGAATTGCTTCGAGTTATATACGGAGAACGATAATGATTTAGGGGTTTTTCCTCCTAACCAAGGTTCTGAGAATGAAAAACTAGAGGTGGTGTAATACCTACTTTTTTGTAGTCTAAGCGATAATTTTTGTCCATCACCCATCGGTAACGGTTTGTACGCTTTTTTATTAAATAAGTTTTTAATAGAAAAGTTATTGAACGATAATCCTAAAGTTCCAATAAACGATCCTCCACCATATCCACCTTGTAATTCTATCTGACTAGAACCTTTTTCTGCTACTGAATAATCAATATCAACGGTTTTATCTTGATAGTTTGGTTGAAGGTCTGGAGTAATTGCTTCTGCATCAAAAAATCCTAATTGCCCAACCTCACGGATAGTTCTGATAATGTCTTCTTTACTGTATAAGTATCCTGGCTTGGTTCTGATTTCGCGATAAATAACATGGTCATTTGTACGATCATTACCATTTACAGATACTTTTCTGATATAGGTAGGTTCGTCTTCGTGAATTCGAATTTCTATATCAATTGAATCATTTTTCACACGAGTTTCTACCGGAGTTACTTGTGAGAACAAGAACCCATTATTTTGGTATAAGGTAGAAATATCTTGTGAGTCTGGAGATCCATCACCGGTAACACGTTCTTTTAATATTTTACCATTGTAGGTCATTCCTTGGTCAATACGTAGTAAACGGTGTAATTGAGCATCGGTGTACTTACTGTTTCCTAGGAATTTGATATCACCAAAATAATATTTTTTCCCTTCTTCAACTTTTACATTTAAGTTAATGGTGTTATCATCATTCCAAGTAAGTGATTTTGCAACTACTTGAGCATCACGATATCCTTTTTCGCTGTAATCAGTAATTAATTTTTCAAGGTCTTCACTGTAATCATCTTCTATATACTTAGATGTTTTCCAAAAACGACCCAACATTTTTTCTTTGGTGTTTTTAAAAGACTTACGTAATTTTTTATCTGAAAAAGCAGTATTTCCATCAAAGGAAATATCTTTAATTTTAATCTTATCTCCTTTGTCTACATGCACTAACATGTTTACAATATTGACACCACTTGTATCAACTTTAGTGTCCAAAGTAACCTTTGTCTTTAAAAAACCTTTTTCCTTGTATTTATCTTGGATATAGTTTTTAGAAGTCACCACAAGGTTGTCAGTTACCATGGTCCCTTTTTTTAATTCGGTTTCCTTCCTTAGCTCTTTTGACTTGCTAGTTTTTACACCAGTAATGGTTAATTTATTTAACTGAGGTAGTTCTTTTACATCAAAATCTAAGTAGGCTACTTTACCATCGATCTTTGCAATGTATACATCGACCTGACTAAACTGTTTTGTTTCGTACAATTTTTTGATAGCACTTGTCAACTTATCACCAGGGAGTTTTATGTCCTGTCCTGTTTTTAAACCGGTAAAAACCTTTACGGTTTCCTCAGAGAATTTAACTAAACCTTGGACATTGATTCCGCCTAATTCATAGGTTTTACCATGTTCAAACTTGGTGTTTGAAGGTAGTTTTTTAGTAAGATCTTTTGTAGAAATAGTGTCAACAGAAGTGGTAGTAGTTTCTTTTGTAACTGTTTTTTCTTGTGCATTAACGACGATGGTAGCCATACATAAAGCCAACAGTAAAACGGTGTTTTTTATACTTTGCATTAGGTCTTTTCTATTTGTTCGCTTGTTTTTCCAAAGCGACGTTCTCGATTTTGATAAGTTGCAATTGCTTCGATTAAGTGTGGCTTTTTAAAGTCTGGCCAGCAAACATTGGTAAAGTATAATTCGCTATAAGCTATTTGCCATAATAGGAAGTTACTAATCCGCTGTTCACCACTAGTTCTAATCAATAAATCAACATCGGGCAAAGAAAACGTATATAAATGGTTATTAATAATTTTTTCATCAATTTCTTCGATATTTATCGAATTATTAACAACTTTTTCTGATATTTTTTTGATTGCATTAACAATTTCTTCACGTGAACCATAGCTCAAGGCAAGAGACAGTGTAATTCCAGTATTATTTTTTGTGAGATCTATGACTTCAAATAGCTTTTTCCTTACAGATGAAGGAAGGGCATCCATATTTCCAATGACATTTAATTTGACATTGTTTTTCTGCATACTACCCACTTCTTTTTTAAGAGAACTAACTAATATGTTCATTAGGGCAGTGACTTCTAACTTCGGTCTGTTCCAATTTTCAGTAGAAAAGGCGTATAAAGTGAGGTATTCAATACCTAATTCAACGGCAGTTTCAAGGGTCTCTCTAACGGAGGCAACTCCATGTTTATGACCAAAAACACGTGGTTTTCCTTGTTCTTTCGCCCATCTACCATTACCATCCATTATCAGGGCGATATGTTTTGGGAGTTTTGTAGTATCAATCAAATTTTTCTGTATTGTCATTAACGTGGTGCGTAACATGGTGGACGCCCAAAGGTATAAATAAAAGAGACAGTACTAAACATATACCAGTCATTATTATTAGGATTTCCAAATCTAAGAGATTTTATGTCTTTATGATTGTAATCTAAATTATCAATAAATGTATACCGTCCTCTTAGCTCTAATGCTATGGCAAAATCATTTACTAATTTAGCTTTATAACCTATTCCAAATGGAATCGCAAATGAGTATTGGCTTTTATAGTTGTAATTTCCGGGGGAAACTTCACTGTCTGGAGCGAGAGAAGTGAATATGGCTGCTTCAAAAATGATGTAGGGAGTAGCAGTTTTATTTATACTAGATAAATCATATTCCCAAAAATTAAAATCTAGCCCAAGAGAGATTTCTTTTATAGAGTTAGTAAAGGAGATTCCTCTGTTTTTTCTTGCGTTATTTTTAGAGTCGGAGTCACTAGCTGTAATCTGGGCATAGGTAAAGGCTCCTCTCCAGGCTATCCTTGGGTTGGCATTGTACTTGTATACAGCGCCAAAAGCTATGTTATTGGGGTAAATGTAAGATTCTCGCCCTACATCACCTATATAATTGCTTCCTCCTGCGGTGATTCCTATTTCATGGATTTGTGCTTGTGAAAAATGTGCACAGCACAGAAATATAAAAAATAATAATGTTTTTTTCATGTTCAAATAGGCGAGCAACTGTTTTTCTGTTTGCTCATTGAAGATTGTTAATGTCTTTTTTGAATAACTATTTTTTACGATAAATATTGTAAGTCTATAGCAACTAATTAGGTGATTTTGTATTTCGTGTGTCTTCTCCCCATAATAGTTTTTCGCGAAGTGTTTTAATAAAAGTCTGTTTGTTTATTTGAATCATCTTTAAGGTAAAGTCCGCCTTTTTTATATGTATAATAGTATCGTTATGTATGGTAGAAATACGTGAATCTAGCGATAAAAACGATTCGTTTTCTCGTCCATTTGCTTGTAAAGTGATTTCTGTGTTGTCAGGAATTACTAAAGGGCGTGCATTTAGGTTATGTGGGGCGATTGGTGTCAATACAAAATTGTTTGCTTGAGGTGTAATTACAGGTCCTCCACAACTTAGGGAATATCCGGTGCTTCCTGTAGGGGTGGCTACAATCAATCCATCGGCCCAATAGGATGTTAAAAACTCATCGTCCAAATAGGTTTCTACGGTAATCATGGAAGTAGACGTTTTTCTACTGACAGAAATTTCGTTTAAAGCAAAATTCATATCCTTCAGGTATTTTGTTGGAGGAGTGGTGCTTACGCTGAGTAAGCTACGTTCTTTTATATAGTATTTTTTCTGAATGAGGAGTTTTAATGTAGCCGCAATCTCGTCTTTTAAAGCTGTGGCTAAAAAACCTAATCTACCTGTATTAATCCCTAAAAACGGGATATTAGTATCGCGTACATAAGTGATAGCTCGTAAAATGGTTCCATCACCTCCAATGGTAAGCATAGCGTCAAAACTTGCGTCCAATTGGCTGTGATGATTGAAGGTGTTGTATTCTTTTTCTAAACCTATTTCTTCTTGTAAAGAAATGTAAAAGTTTTCCTCAATAAAGGCTTCTATCGAAAGTGTTTCTATTTGGTGAAACAATTCGATAATGTAACTTTTTGAAGCTTCTGTAATATGTTGATTGTATAAGGCAATCTTCATGTAAGTATCGTTTTTATCTGTTGTAGGTAGTGTTTGTTTTTGCAGCTAAATACTTAAATATTTACGCAAATAATCAGATCGTTCTTTTAAGGTTTCTAGGAAATAATCGTCTTTGTGTTCTGTGATAACTTTATAATCATATCGCCTAAATGACTGTATGACTTCGTTTATCTCATCACTGTAAAACTTAACACCTAATTGTATGATATCGTTCCTGTTTTCAGTGATAAAAACACCAAGTAATTTTGCCTTGTTACTTTCTACTATCTGTGAAATTTCACTAAAAGAAAAGTCTTTGGCAGCTTTTTCAATAATAAGGGTTAGGCCTTGCTCGCTTAAAAAAGGAGTGTTGTAGCATAGCTCTAAAATATCATTAAGTTCAAAATATCCTATGTATCTTTTCTCTTTATCTAATATGGGGAGAATATTGGTTTCGTTCATGGTAAAACGTTTTAATAACTCAAGTACATCTGTAGTGGAGTGAGCAAAAAAAACATCTAATAGATGTGCCGACTCTTTAAGTAAAGTGTGCGCGTCTATCGCAGGAATATCACTTTCAGAAATAAGCCCTAATAACCTATTGTTCTCTACAATAGGGAGGTGAGAAATCGGTTGATTCCTAAAGATTTTAATAGCTTTTTCTACAGGGTCATTTGGAGAAAGTGCTTTTAAATCAGTTAATATGTATGACGTTGTATTCATTTTGTTAAATAAAGGTACTGCAAATTAATTAAAAATAAAACGAATGTTGATGCATTGTTTGTAAATTTGCCGTGATAAAATTTAGAATCATGACAAAGTTAAGTGTAAATGTAAATAAAATTGCGACTTTACGTAATTCAAGAGGTGGTGATTTTCCTAATGTTGTAAAAGTAGCCTTGGATATAGAATCTTATGGGGCGCAAGGAATTACGATTCATCCAAGACCAGATGAACGTCATATTAGATATCAAGATGCTTTTGATTTAAAAAAAGTGGTGAAAACCGAATTTAATATAGAAGGAAACCCTATTCAGAGTTTTATGGATTTGGTATTGGCAAACAAACCAACTCAGGTTACTTTGGTTCCAGATGGAGTGGATGCGATTACGTCAAACGCCGGATGGGATACCGTAAAAAATGCAGGTTTTTTAACAGAAGTGATAAAAGAATTTAAGAGCGCAGGAATACGTACTTCTGTTTTTATTGATACGGATGCCAAACTAATTGAAGGTGCGGCAAATGTAGGAGCAGACCGAATTGAATTGTATACAGAAGATTTTGCTACGCAATATGGACTGGGAAATTTGGGCGCTGTAAAATCATATACCGAGAGTGCTGAATTGGCCACTAAACTGGGAATGGGAATTAATGCTGGACACGATTTGAGCTTGCAAAATATTGAGTTTTTTGCAGCCAATGTTCCGAACCTATTGGAAGTATCTATTGGACATGCATTAATCGCTGAATCGTTGTATTTAGGTCTGGAAAATGTGGTGAATATGTATTTGGAAAAATTGAGAAAAGCAAACAATTTATAAGATGTTATTACACGCTCGTATTTTAGGCGAAGGAACTCCTTTGTTAGTGTTACATGGTTATTTTGGAATGGGTGATAACTGGAAATCCATTGGCGCTAAACTAAGCGACCGATTTCAAGTGCATTTAATAGACCAGCGAAATCATGGGCGAAGTTTTCATGCCGATGATTTTGATTACGAGCTTCTAGTGGAAGATTTATATGCTTACATAATGCATCATCAATTAAATAAGGTGGTGCTTTTGGGGCATTCTATGGGAGGAAAAGTAGCAATGTTGTTTGCAGTTACATATCCTGAAATAGTTACAAAATTAATAGTTGCCGATATTTCTCCACGATTTTACCCGCCTCATCATCATCAAATACTAGAGGCATTAGGTAGGGTAGATTTTTCTGTCCAAAATAGTAGAAAAGAAGTAGAAGAAGTGCTTTCTGAAAAAATTGATGAACCAGGAGTTCGTCAGTTTCTATTGAAAAATGTGTTTTGGAAAGCAAAAGGACAGTTGGCCTACCGATTTAACCTCGAAAGTTTAACAGAAAATAACGACGAAGTAGGAGCTGGCTTACCCAGTTTTACAAACTACGACGGACCCACCTTATTCTTAAAAGGTGAAAATTCGGGATACATCGCCGCAACAGATACAGATCTCATTCAAGCACATTTTCAACATGCAGAAATAAAAACTGTAAAAAATGCGGGACATTGGTTGCATGCCGAAAATCCAATCGATTTTTATGCCTGTTTGATGAACTTTCTTGTTTAAGGGGGGATTGAAAAATACATGATATTTTTGAAATGTATATTTTTTTTTGAGCACTTATTCTTTTCTTCGTTCAATCGGATAAAAGTAATATTCTAAAGAGGGAGTTATATGCTTAATGATGGTAAATAAAAACTGAATAATTGTTATGGTTGTTCTAATGAAATACCTCTCTTAATAAATGAGCTGCCAAGATCCAGCCGTTATTGTTCTGTTTTTTGTTTTTTAAAAAAAACTGTTTCATTTCAAGAAAAATCTTCGCGGTTCATAGCTTAATATATACCTATCCGTTATTAGTTTAACCTAGGTGTAATTATACCGGATGGTATGATTAAACATAGGTTCATGGTTGCTAGGTTATTTTATAATAAACCTGTTTTTTTTTAACTTTTTCATGGTAGATAATAGAATTAGGAAGGCATATTCACTATAGAATGCGTTTGTTTTTATGGAATTTATTACAGATATTTTTTCCGCTTGATAAGTCGCTGTTTCTGAGCAGGTTGATGTTTGTTTTTTCTTTTTTTTATAGTGTTTTTTTATGTTGTAAAGTGTTTAGAAATGTAGCTAAACTTACACTGTAGGTTGGATCGCTAATTTGCTTAACTCCGTTATTTAAAGTATATTTGATACAAAATTGCAAGTAGAAACATTAAATTCTTATAGAAATATTTGAATTTCTTTGGTTTCTCTTTTATGTATTCAAATTAATAGTTACAGCAGGTATCAACGTTCATAATAATGTTGGTGCTTAATGTTGTTGTATACAATTTTTAGAAATAAAAGTTAATTAAAAGTTTATGAAAAAGCTATCGTTAAGTATTAAAGTAACACTAATCGTGTTGCTGATTTCTGTGTTTACCATGCATTCTTTTTATGCTACTGAATTTAATGAATCTAAGCATCTTTCTTTCGGAAATTCGGATGCTTATGGTTTTTTAGAGGAAGGGGATAACTTGTTTGTACATTTGGATGAGCCAATTACAAATGAAATATCTACTAAATTTTCCTCCAAGAAAACGGGAAGTGATTCTAAACCAAGTTCTTCATCTTCTTCTTCCTTGTTAGCATTTAGTGATAGTGATAACGATGGAGTAGCAGATGCTAATGACAAATGCCCTTTCACACTACCGGGGCAAGCGGTGAATTCTGATGGATGTCCTGATATCGATGGAGATTCACTTCCAGAAGATATAGATCCTGATGATGATGGGGATGGTGTTGCCGACAATATAGATATATGTCCATATACACCCCTGGGAGCTACGGTAAATGCAAATGGATGTCCTGATTCTGATGGTGATACTGTTTATGACGATATTGACCTAGATGACGATAATGATGGTGTACTTGACACTGATGAAGAATTTCTTGTATCTGTCAATGCAATACAAGATCAACTTACTAGGTTTGGTCCTAGCCACAATTTTCCTGCTGAAGGAGTATCGATAGGATCTGGATGTTCTTCTGTAAATGGAAGCACCTCATTTAACAATAATGGAGTTGCTACTTTTAACGATGTTAAAGGAACTTATTATTGGAAAACGAATGTTACAACACCTGCTGTAGCTGGACGTGCAATGTATGTATACTTACAAGGTAATGTTGTAAATGACACCCCTGAATGGCCTAAAGGAATTGAATGTGTCGTTACTTTAGAAGGTTCTACAGATACGTATACCTTCGGGAAAGGGGATGGTGTAACATATGGGAAATTATACAATCATAACCCACCTCCAGGATCGTCTATAGAATTGACTGCCACAATAACTATAACAGAAGATAATTGCGATTTTGCACCTGAAATTTTCCTCTCTGTGATGGGAGCCTCGGAGATTATACCAGTTAATTATTATGCCAGCTTTTTCCTTGATACTGATGGTGATGGAATAAGTAATCACCTAGATCTAGATTCTGATGGTGATGGCTGTCCTGACTCGGTGGAAGCCGGGATTTCTGCAGATAAACTCACCAATGCAACTTTTCCTGATGGAACTAGTAGCACTATGACTTTTTTTACGAACGGAATGGTGTCGGGACCAGTTGGAGCAAATGGATTAGCTAATAGTGTAGAAACTGATGATACCCAAGATGCCTCAATATCATATTTTTCAAGCTATCTGACAAATGCCATTGTTCCATCTATTATTGCCTGTGATGAATTATCTTTAGATTCCGATGGTGACGGTATTGCAGATATTTTTGATATCGATGACGATAACGATGGAGTACTAGACGATACCGAATCTAAGTGTGAGCTTGATAAAACAACAATACAAGTGAAATCGGATATCGATAACGACGGGATAGAAGTTATTCTAGATGCCTTGTTGAATGATGTTTATGATATAGATGCTTCTCCTATAGCACAAAAATCTATTTTTGAGTTTTATTTTACAAATCATCCAGTCGTTTTAACTGAATTTGAATTTATAGTTAATAACGGAATGTCATTTCTAACCGATGGATCCACATATATTGTTCAAGCTCTTGTAGGAGTCAAGTGGGTAGATATTTCTGGTATACGTACCTCAGACGCCGTGGCTGAAGATGATAAAGATATTATCTCTTTTGAAGATAATAATATTTTAGCTTCTAAATATAGAATATTTGGTCTGTCGGGAAATACCACAACTACACCTTATATTCGTGAGGTAAACATTAAAGGTGAAGGACTTTGTGTTGATAAAAATACTGATGGTGATGCCATTGTTGATAGACTAGATTTAGATTCAGACGATGATGGATGTTCCGACAGTGTGGAAGCAAGCAACACCTTAATACCTGAAAATAATATTGTAAATTATAATACAGGTACTGATGCTAATAAAAATGGATTGTTAGATCGCTTTGAGATTGATATACTAGGTTTTATCAATTATCAATCTACATATGACGAGTATGCTTTAGATAATTCTAAGGATATTTGTGCTAATGATTCTGATGGTGATGGAGTGTCTGACGCAACAGATATAGACGACGATAACGATGGAATATTAGATATTGACGAAATGGCTTGTGTAGAATCAATTGATAAGTCAACTATTACCGCTAGTTCTGAGACAGATCCCGATGACAGCTCTACTAATAATATTCATAAATTGTTAGATGGAATTGAAGGCTCTGATTACGATATAGGTGCTGAAGATGTAACAAACAAAGCCATTGTTAAATTCGATTTTGAAACAGAAACAATTCTTACTCAAATAAAATTTGCAGTAGTATCAACTACATCTTTTCTTACAAATAATGTAAACTATAGAGCAGAACTATGGAATGGAAATACTTGGATAGATTTAACAGGAACATTAGTGTCTACAGGAACAATTGCTGACGGTGAACTCATTCTAGATTTTCCTTCAAATACTATATCTTCTAAACAATACAGACTTTTTGGTATCAGTGGGCTAACAACAAATGGTCCTTGGATACAAGAAGTTTATTTTAAATTTATTTCTTCCTGTAGCGATATAGATACCGATGGAGATACGATACCCAATAGATTAGATTTAGATTCAGATGGAGATTTATGTACCGACGCCTATGAAGCCGCAGTTACAGGAGCTTTAATCGAAGGAGATATTACAAATACAGAAGGTGCTACTACAAAAGTAGATGCACTAGCTCAAGGCCCTTATGGAAAAAACGGATATTCTAACTTTTTAGGTGGTGCTGGTAAAGAGGATGATTTGAATGCGACAGCTTCATATCCTTCTACTTATGAACTGAAAGCGAAAAATCTTGATATATCAGAATGCCCTGTAATATGTTTAGATCCTAATAAAATGACTCCTGAATGTGATTTCGATGGAGATGGCGTCCTTAACAAAGACGATATAGATGATGATAATGATGGGATACCTGATAGTGTAGAAAGTCCAAACTGCTATACATCAAAAGACGATATGCAATCGAGATATAGATCAGATATCATAAATGTATCCACAGAACTAAATTTAGTAAGTGCTATTTATACGAATCCTAGTGATATTGTTAATGGAAACTATAGAAACCCTGAAGTTAAATTCGAGGGAGCACAATCGACAACAGGTAAGGTTATATATCAATTCGATTTTGCTAATAAATTAGAAATTGAAGAAATATACCTATTAACTCATGGTACAACAAATCATTGGGAAGGTGCTGTGATAATTCAAGCTAGTAATGATGGTGTGATATGGACCGATTTGACAGAAGAAGTTACTGCCAATACAGCCAAAAAAGCTACCTTATGGCATCCTGGTATACAAAGACAAGCTGTTCTTGTCACCAAGAATAATGATATGTATTCTTCTTACCGAATCGTCGGTGGTTCAAATGGTAGAATCGGTACTACATCTGGAACATATGGATATGAGGCATGGTTTAAGATAGGTAAATTTTATCCATCATATTTTCCTAAAGAATCCTGCGTATTAGCAGACTTTGATGGTGATGATATACCTAACCAATTCGATCTTGATTCTGATGGAGATGCTTGTTACGATACATTCGAAGCCAGCGTTACTGGTGCGAGTAGTACCGACAGCCGTATTATTCCTGAAGGACAAACCACAGGTGTGGGAGAAAATGGCTTGGCTGATTCTGTAGAGTCAAGCTCTGAAAGTGGAACTGTAAATTATACTACAACATACGATATTAATAGTCTAGACTTTTTTAGAAATGCTTGCCTTGATACCGATAATGATGGAGTTGCAGATATTTACGATATAGATGATGATAATGATGGTATATTAGATGATATAGAATGTATAGGAACAGAAAACACATCTTTAAGTTTTAAAATAGGACCAAGAAGTAATTTTGGTAGAAGTACTCCCATTGGTACAATGATAGATGGATGGACTTTAACATATGGTAACATAGATATATATGATCCTTGTAATGTTGACCTAGATGGTGGTGATGCTCTTGATGGTGGTAATATGAATTTTACAATTGAGAGAATAGTTGCTACCGTACCAGGTTATACTTATAATTTTATGTATACCTCCGCCGATCATGGTGGTGGAGGAACAGAAGGAGGTTCAGGGAGAGTAAGAGCAATAAACCCTGATGATAGTTCTGATATCTTAGCGGAAAATATTATTCATAATAATAATGATAATGCTAATGAATGCCCTGCTTTTGGGATCCTTAGATTTACGGCTACAGGAGAAACCACTAAAATTGAAGTTGCTACTCTTAGTGGTATACAGGGTTACCCGGGTAATCCTGCAGGGTATGGTCCGGTATTCGGAACATTTGCATATAAACAAGTAACCTGTTTTAACGATACTGATGGAGATGGTATATCCAATGAACTAGATCTCGATTCAGATGGTGATGGTTGTTACGATGCTGTTGAAGCAAAAATAACAAATATAGATTCCAATGAAGATACTACAAATGGTCAAATTGTTTCTAATCCTGCAGATGTGGGCTCAAATGGTTTGTTTAACGGTGTAGAAACCGATGATACACAATATGCAAATACTACATACCTATCTTACTATAAACTGTATGCACTATCAAAAACAATGAACTTTTGTTCTCCTTCTGATAGTGATTCAGATGGAATAAATGACCTGACAGATATAGATGATGATAATGATGGAATACTAGATGTCGTAGAATCTCCTGATTGTTATAAATCTAATGCCGATTTAGATTTCAGAGCCTATGTAAAAATATCAACTCAACGTGAAACAAGATCATGGTTAGGTTTACTTGAAAGTGGACTTACCGATGGAGATATTGATACTCCTGTATTATCTCTTGAAGATGGTGATGGAATTGAAAATGTTGAATTACTTAGATTCGATTTCAATATGGCTATAGAATTATCTAATATATATATAAAATATTTAGATAAAAACTCACTTTTTAATCAAACTACACTCAAAATTCAAGGAACTAATGATGGTGGCTTATCGTGGATTGACTTAAATCCTAGTTTATATAGGGATTATGATAAGTTTCAGCCCAACCCATTTGATTCTTCAGTATTAGATAATAATCAATCTTTCCCTATTACTCAAAATCAAGATCTATATATGAGTTATAGATTGTTGGGTATATCTGGATACACCAGGTATAATGGTTCTGCTACTGAAGTGTTTTTCGAAATAGCCGATTATAATCCTCAATTATTTCCTGTAGAAAATTGTACTAACGATAAAGATACTGATGGCATACCAAATCATCTTGATTTAGACTCCGACGGCGATGGATGTCCTGATGCTTTCGAAGCAAGTGTACCAGGAATTCTTCTAGAAGGAAATATTATTAATGGTGATGGTAATACAAACGTAAATATTATCACTAATTATGCTATATCAAAAGGTCCATATGGATTAAATGGTTTGGCAAATACTCTTGGAGGGAATGGTAACGAAGATGATATTAATGCTAGCACATCTTATGTGTCTTCTTATGATGATGCATTAGATGATACTAAAACTTTGTGCCCTTTACCATGTACTGATCCTGATAAATTAACTGATAATTGCGATTTTGACGGTGATGGATTATTAAATGTAGATGATGTAGATGATGATAATGATGGTATACTAGATACCACCGAATCTACCTGTACTATGTCTATAGATAAAACAATTATAGACGTTTTATCTGATCATGACAATGTTAATTTGAAAAATATCGTAGATGGAACATCTATTGACTCTTATGATATTGGGGCTGCCTCTTTAGTTGACTCTAATATATTACAGTTTAATTTACAAAGATTAGTTGTAATTACTAAGATTGAGTTCGAATTAAATAGAGTTGAATCATTCTTAAATAATGGTGCTGAATATAGAGTTGAGGGATGGAACGGGTATAGTTGGGACGATCTCACAGGAATACTATACTCTGATGGTATAGCTACTGATAATAAAGTAATTGTTGATTTATCAGTAAATAATAACGCATATACTAAATATAGATTGTATGGATTAAATGGAAATACTAACAATTCACCATTTATAAGAGAAGTAAATTTTACTACTGTGCAAGTATGCGAAGATTTTGATACAGATAATGATGGTTTTCCTAATAGATTAGATTTAGATTCCGACGGTGATGGATGTGCTGATGCCTTCGAAACAGGTGTTGATCCATCCACAAATCTAGCCGATGTAGGTGCTATTATTAATGCTCAATTCCCCGATGCGGTTGATGTTGGTGTTAATGGTATTGCCAACGAAGTAGAGACAAGTCCCAATTCTGGTGTTGTTAGTTATATAAGTACATATAATTTAGCCATAGCTGGAAATCTTGACGCTTGTTCTGATTCTGACGGTGATGGAATAAAAGATTTAGTAGATATTGATGATGATAATGATGGTATCTTAGATACCGATGAATCAAAATGTATCGAGAACGTTGATAAATCAATGATAGCTGTTTCTTCTGGATTAGGGTTTACAGGAACTACATCTATGCTTGTAGATAAAATAGAAGATACCGCATTTTATTTCGATAATAAAACTTTTGAAAATAAAACTATTGTTGAATTAGATTTAAATCTTTCATATAAAGTTTCTAAAATTGAAATTTTAATGAATAATACTAATTCATTCATGATAAGTGGTACTCAATATAGAGTTGAGGGATGGAATGGTGCGTCTTGGGACGATTTAACAGGAATTTTAACTTCAGATGGTGTTGCCACGGATAATAAAGTAACTTTTGATTTATCGGCAAATATTAATACATACTCAAAATATAAAATTTTTGGTCTTAGTGGTGAAACTACTGGTAATCCAAATTTAGAAGAAGTATATTTCGAAATAACTCCTTTATGTGAAGATATTGATAGTGATGGAGATTCTATCCCTAATCGATTGGATCTTGATTCCGATAATGATAATTGTTCTGATGCATTGGAAGCTGGTGTATCTCCTAATGACAGTTTGATTGATGAAGGATCTATTTCTAATGCCAAGTTTACTGGTAATAATGTAGGATTAAATGGTCTTGATGATGTGGTAGAAACAACTCCTGAATCAGGAATTGTAAAATATAGTCTAACCTATGATTATGTTATGGACGCCTATAGTAATGCTTGTCTTGATACTGATGGTGATGGTGAAGCTGATTTATTCGATCTTGACGATGATAATGATGGTATACTTGATAGTGTTGAATGTCCAGAAACAGGACAAAAAACTGCAGATTTGCATAACCCACCCTCAGCTGGTGGTTCAGCGACAAATGTAATTAATGCTGCTGGAGGAACTAATACTACCGATGGTATTAAAATAAATGTTACCAAACATGGAGTTTTTCAAGTATCAAAAAATGGTTCTTTTCAACTATATGTCGATATTCCTGATGTTGATAATGGTATTGTATTAGGTATTGGAGGGATTAGTTATGGACAAGAGGGCGTTCGTACTTTAACACCAAAGCACAAATTAAAACCTATTGACTTTTCTAATATAGTAGGTGATGGCTCACAAAATAATCCTTATGGTATAAGAATTATTTTATATGCAGATATTGATGAAAGCGGAACCTACAATCCTACGATAGATTTTAAATTAATTTTAAAATATTCTTATATATATCCAGAAGTGGCTATGAGAATAGAATACGAAGTTGTGGCACCGGAAGGAAATACTCAAAATGTAGATTTATATCATTTTACTGACGTTTTATTGGAAGGTGGAGATGATGGTACTGCATTGGTGTTCGATGAAAATGGTGTTGATATCAGTTCCGACATTTCTAAAAACCCAAAACTATTAGGTTGTACAAATCCAACAGGTGCTTTTGTTGGGTTTATGGAAATTGAACACGAATTCGATTTGTACCATTCTGGTGAATTTAGACTTACCAGAGATATTGTTGATAATGCGCAAGATATTGTTAATTCTTTCGATACAAATACAATTGATAATGGGCTTACTATTCAATATAAATTAGGCAGCTTAACAGGTAGTACTAGTATTAGTAATTGGTTTACTTTTAGTAAAGAAGTTGCTGAAGAATTATTACAAAGTTGCGATGTAGATAATGATGGTATCCCTAATAGACTAGACCTAGATTCCGATGGTGACGGTTGCCCTGATGCATCCGAAGCAGGAATAGATACTGCCAAACTACAGGACGGAACACTTCCTGATGGAGATCCTGCTACTAATGTGACATTTACAAATGGACAGGTTTCTGCAGCAGTTGGAGATAATGGTTTTGCTGATGACTTAGAAACAGCTTTAGAAAGCGGTATATATAATGGTACGTATAATTATGATGCAGCTATAGATGAAAATGATAATATATGTTTAAACCCTTGTACTGACTTCGCCAGTACCGACGGAAATCCTACTGCATCAGATTCTGATGGTGATGGTATAAATGATGTTTGTGATTTAGATGATGACAATGATGGTGTGTTGGATGTAGACGAATGTTCTGATTATGAAAATGTAAATAAAGAAGATTATCATATAACTAATGATGGTTGGAGTAGAAAAATGTCTGACGGAAGTGTACATGATGGATGGACTGTGGTTCCAGGAAAAGGAAATGTTGATATTGTAAATGCAGGTCTTTATAAAGCATTAGACGCTGGAGGTGGTAATTATGTTCTTTATAGAGATATTACTACCATACCAGGTGAATCATATGAGTTTTCCTTTATGCATAGTTTACATATTGGAGGAGGAGTTGTATCTACAGGGAGAGTAAAAATATTTGACGCATTAGATTTATCTAATGAAATAGAAAATAAAGGACACAAAAGTATTATTTCTTATGCTAGCTACCCATTTGGAGAAGAATCGTCTGTGGTATTTAGAGCAGTGTCCACTAGTACCAGAGTTGAAATATCAAGTACATCAGGTGAAGATCCTGAATTTGATAATGTCGGAAATAGTGCAGGGTATGGAAGTGTATTGTCTAGAATGGCCTTGACCAAATTATTTGGATGTAATACAGATACGGATGGAGATACTTTTGTTAACGATCTAGATTTAGATAGTGATAATGACGGATGTAGTGATGCATATGAATCTGGTGCAACAACAGATAAAACAGAAAATTTCTCATTCTCGATTACACAAGGAGTTGGAAATGGAGACGAGAATGGAAATGGTTTAGCGGATATAGTAGAGGATTTACCTTCAAATCCTGGACAAATCAATTATCAATTATCTTATACATATGCTATCTATAATCCTGTTTCTGTTTGTAAGGATTCCGATGACGATGGTGTTGCTGATATTATCGATATTGATGATGATAACGATGGAGTATTAGATACTTTAGAGTCAAATTGTATATCAGATTTAAATATTGATAAAAGTACATCTGTTGTAAATGTAGGAAATGGCTATATAGCCAATGGCTCATTGACTAAATTTGTGGATGGGGTAGATGCTGCATATACCATAAGATTTCCAGCAAATATATATAAATATTCAGGAGAATTGATTTTCCAGTTTGATTTTATTGAACCTGTAGTTTTAAATCAAGTGGAGATTTCCTTGTATAATAATCGCGGAATATTTGATAAACTTATTTATGATGTACAGGTAAGTTACGATGGTATTGTTTGGAGTACTATTAATGAATCAGTAACAGCAGATGTTTCTCTAAATGTTTTAGCACAGTTTAAAGAAAAAAGCTATAAACTGGAAATGCAAATAGGTGAGGTCCCTTATTTATCTTATAGAATAGTAGTAGCTCAAGGTGAAATCCTTAAAGGAGTAAATAACTGGGCAACGGAAATATATTATATAGGAAAGAAATGCACAGAATTTGACACTGATAAAGATGGAATCCCAAATCGCTTAGACATAGACTCCGATGGCGATGGATGTCCTGATAGTACAGAGTCAGGTATTCCATCTACAGATCTAGTAGCAGGAGATGCTATAAATGGGAATGGAATAGACGATACTGCTAACACGACAACAAATTTGGCATCTGCCGTATTTCCTAATACAAATGTAGGAGATAATGGTTTCCAAAATACCATAGAAACAGCTACCGAAAGCGGAATATATAATGGAACTTATACTTATGATGATGCTTTAGATCTTAATGAATCATCTAGTTGTACTCCTCCTTGCGAATTAACAAATACGATGATAGCTACTAGTACATCACCAACAACTTGCTATCCTGCTAGTGATGGAATTATTACGCTGAGTAATGGTGGTGCTTTAGTATCTACTGTTTATGAAGTAAGTTATGTGAAAGGAACTGATGCTCCAGTCCTTGTCGATATTACATCTAACGCAAGTGGAGAATTAGTTATTGAAGGATTGAATCCTGAAGATTATACGGCTATTACTGTAACATCAAAAACATTACCTACCTGTACTAATATTATTTCAGGAGCTACTACTATTTCAGAATTTATTAACACTTTATTATCTGAAGCTACATCTACCGATGAAACAGAAGTAAATGGAGATGATGGAAGTGTAAGTTCTACACCAACTGGAGGTTCTGGTAATTACACCTATGTTTGGGATCTAATAGAATCTGAAGATGGATTAACACCTCCTGCAACAAATATTGGAACAACGTCTAACTTAAGCGATCGTCTACCAGGGGTATACAAAGTAACAATTACAGATGTCACATCTGGCTGTACCAAAAGTGAAGAAGTAACAGTTAAATCCTTCAATTGTAATACCGCAATAGTTATCAATTCAATTGTACCTACAGCAGCAAGTTGTAAAGGGGAGGTTGATGGTAGTGCTATTGCTACTGTTACGGCCACCAATCCAATTGCAAGTTATTCTTGGGAAAACTCTAGTGGAACTTCCGTTGGAACAAATAATGCAACACTGTCTTCAGTTGCAGCAGGGACATATACCTTAACAGTGACAGATAGTAAAGGTTGTACTTCTGAATCCAATGTGATAATAGGAGAACCAGCAATGAAATTAGGTGTTGTAGCTATCACTACCGCACACCAATCTACTGTCGGAGGAACCGAAGGATCGGTA
>Ga0209395_1000372_pt1 | contig 66357 bp, 46 predicted proteins | sample GOMGulsemesocosm_3_FD_184635 | JGI IMG/M metagenome (GOLD analysis project Ga0209395, IMG submission 184635) | Methane-oxidizing microbial communities from mesocosms in the Gulf of Mexico - GOM9D Gulf of Mexico (SPAdes) (version 2) | ecosystem: Environmental > Aquatic > Marine > Cold seeps...
CGTGGCTGTGGCTGTGGCTGTGGCTGTGGCCGGAGCTTCGGAGGCTTTTTCGCCGCAGGCAACAAGCCCAAGAGACAGCGTTAACAAGACGGTGGTCGAAAATTTTGTAGTCATAAAGGGAACCCTGTGTTTTATTATAGGCGGCAGCATAACATGAAATATTGCAAAGAACCGCAACTCCCAGCGGCCAGAAACAGACATTGTCTCTCGCTTTGTACAAGCCCTGAGAGACAAATCTGTCGATCGTGCATACTGCCAAAAACTGAAGAGCTAGCCCCCTGCCCTGCGCGCCGCTCACCGGCAATTTAATGAAGGGCAAAGCCGTTAAATCATCCGAAGGCCTGGTAGCTGCACCAGTGGTCGGCGACCTGTAGTCGCCTCGGTACAGGCTAAAATTTGTTGGGGCGTCGTTACCATCGGCGGCTTCTCACGGGTCCATCGGCAAGTACTGCCACGGTCTCGCCGGACTCTATTTATTCGAGCTAACTAGTCGAGCTATGTGTATTCGACCTTTCCGTCAACGAATCATCCCACGCTATCGATTACTATTCAGCAACAGTGCGCTAAGGTGTTTTGGTGGCTAGCCACTGAAGCGACCTCGAGTATAGCCGTGCCAACGTCGCCACAAAATAAACCTGTTACAATATCGGCAGCGTAATATATCAACTTCATTGCTAAAAGAGGCCTATGTGTCTGACCTACAAGATTTTACCGTAATAGCCCTCGAGCAAGCAGTAGCAGCCCCCTATGCCAGTAATCTGTTAGCCGAAGCCGGCGCGCGGGTGATTAAAATTGAGCGCAAAGAAGGCGACTTTGCCCGCCACTACGACCATGTAGCCAAGGGCGAAAGCGCCTACTTTGTTTGGCTCAACCGCGGCAAGGAATCGATCTGTCTAGACGTTAAAAACACCGAAGACAAACAGTTATTACTGAACATGCTAAAAACAGCCGACGTGTTTTTGCAGAATTTAAAACCCGGCGCTGTCGAGAAACTGGGACTTTCCTATGAGGAACTGAAAAACATTAACCCCACCTTGGTTATGTGTAGTATTTCAGGCTATGGGGAAAGCGGTGAATACGCTGACATGAAAGCCTATGACTTATTAGTTCAGGCGGAAAGCGGCCTCAGCTCAATCACCGGAAATGCAGAGCAAAGTGCCCGTGTTGGTGTTTCTCTGTGTGATATTTCTACCGGACTCACTGCCTATGGCGCAATTCTTAGAGCCCTGTTGGCGCGCAGTAAGTCTGGCGAAGGCCAGCATATTCAGACATCGTTATTTGGTGTGATGGCAGACTGGATGAATGTGCCGCTGCTTCATCAAGCTTACGGCGGAAAGGCCCCTGCGCGCATGGGTATTCAACACCCCAGTATTGCCCCCTATGGCGCATTCACCTGCGGCGATGGTAAACAGCTGGTATTATCGATTCAAAACGAGCGCGAGTGGTTTAGCTTTTGTGATCAGGTACTGGAAAACACCGCTATTGCAACAGATGTTCTATTTGACAGCAATGTGAATCGAGTTGACAATCGCTCGCTATTGGACGAGAACATCAATCACATTTTCTCTACTTTAAATCAGCAACAAGTCGCTCAAAGACTACTCAAAGCGGGCATTGCCTACGGCCGTTTAAATTCTCTCGCCGATGTATTAGAACACCCGCAGTTACAACAAGTTACGGTTAACTCTCCCAGCGGCGAGCTAACCCTGGCAACAACCGGTGTGAGCTTTGCAGGGCACCCCAACCCAAGTCTGGCGGTGCCCGCTCTCGGTGAACACAGCGAGGCTATTCGCGAAGAGTTTACATACACAAACTAATCGTAGGTCTTTTCACTAGCCGATTACCCCCACTTGAAAGCCACCAAGCGGGCAAGCCAACCACTCGTCCCGCACAACCTTAGCTATCCCGGCACTCGATCACCATAACAAGGCACAGTACGATTCCTTTTTATTTCCACATTTCGGTGTTTTCGCGAAGGCTATAATCGATAACAATGGCCAAACTAAAATTGTCACCTCTGATCTGCACAACAGCCGATAGACCTTTGCCATCCGCGTATTATTCAATGGCCATCATTGGGGTTAAAAAACGACGCACTTTCAACCAGGAAAGTTATGAACAGCCAATGTGTCAAACGCCCTATTAGGCGATATTTCTTAACAGTACTGTGTTTTATTATACTGTCACCATTTACTGTATTTGCCCAAACAAGTGTAACTGACCCAGTGCAGGAAATGTATATCGCCTATTACGGCCGCCCAGCCGACCCCGAGGGGCTGGCGTATTGGAGTAGTAAACTTGACGATAATAGTAATGAACTAGCAAACATTATCCAGCAGTTCGGCCGCTCTACCGAATACACTGAACGCCTTGCTCATCTCGACAATGAAACGCTGGTCAACGAGATCTATTTGCAATTACTGGCACGCAACGCCGATGCCAGCGGCTTGTCTTTCTATCTGAAAAACCTCAATGCTGAAACCATGACTTTAGCAACTATTGCGCTCAATGTAGCCAACGGGGTAATCGAGGGTGGCGACGATGCAGCTACCGTCGTCAATAAACTCCTTGTCGCTAACGCCTACACTAACGCGGCTTCCGAGGGGGTTTTTAGCTATACAAACGAACAAATAGACGCGGCGAAAGCACTGTTACTGAGCGTCAACAGCAGCGAGGCATCTCTAGACAACGCCATGTTGGCTTTAGCCGAACTGAGTACTAGCACCGCCATTGCAACAGATGGCAGCAAGAATATTTTGTTGATAGTAGCCGATGACATTGGCGTTGATATTATCAGCAGCTATGAAGAACAACCCAACTTTTCAGCCTACACGCCCACTATCGATAGTCTCGCCGAACAGGGCGTACTGTTTCGAAATGCCTGGGCCAACCCAAAATGCTCTCCCTCCAGGGCTAGTTTACTCACTGGCCGCCACGCATTTCGTCACGGCGTCACCAATACCGGTCGCCTAGGCAGCTTAGCCAGCGAAGAAGAAAGCATTGCCGAGATTTTGTCCGCCGCAGGTTTCCAGACCGCGCTGTTTGGCAAGTGGCACCTGGGCGATGTTACCCCAACCCAACAGGGCTTTGATTATTTTTCTGGTTCAATGGACAACATCGACGATTATAGTAACTGGCAGAAGACCCAGCTAAACGCTGGTGACGACAGCGCAATACTGCTGGAAGAAACGAATTACGCCACCGAGGTAAACACCACTGAGGCAATTGATTGGATCGCAAAAACCACGGGCCCCTGGTTAGTTGAGGTCGCTTACAATGCTCCTCACTCCCCCTACCATGTTCCACCAACGGGCCGTTATAGCAGCTATGTACTCACTGGCAAAGCGGGTGACAGCTGTAATAGAAACGCCAATACCGATGAACCCAAGGATTGTTATCGGGCTGCGGCAGAAACCCTCGACAGCTTTATCGCTGAACTGCTCGCTGGCATTGAGCCAGCGGTTCTCGCCGACACGCTTATTGTGTTTGTAGGGGACAATGGCACACCGGGAGAAGTGGTTATTGAAGAAATGGGGCTGCCCTTTTCCGCCGCGCATGCCAAGGGTACGGTCTTTGAGGGCGGTGTGAACATACCACTTATTATCGCGGGGGGCAGTAATCTGGGTATAGACAGCGCCGAGGTGAGCGAACTGGTTCAAATACAGGATATTTTCTCAACCCTGCTAGCACTTGGCAATGGCTCTAGTTCTAGCAGTAGAATCGACGGGCAAAGTCTGCTCGGCTACGTCGACACCGAAACAGTAAGCCCTACTCCCCGAAGCAGCCAGTTTAGTGAATTGTATAGTGAAGGTGAAGACATTGACCGCTGGGCTATATCTAACGGAACACAGAAGTATAACTACCGCGAAGGTATTGAAGAGTGTTTTGATCTTGCCGCCGATAGTGGCGAACAAAACGAATTATTTGCTATCGGCGATCCAGCAACACTGATTTGCGATACGCTGGAGGCCAGCCGGCCGCAATAGGCTGATAGAAGTCTAGTTACCCTGGCTTTCACAAAACCAGAAGAACAAGTAGCAACTACTTGCCCCCCGCCGGCGACTAGTGCAGCGGCGCGACACCAACCTGTGGCATGTCCGCCAGGCCAATATCTCGTGCATGCTGCTCAAAACCTTTGTTTTTCCAAAAGAAGGCCCCGGGCATAGTAGTGGGCACTACTAATACATAAAACAGCGCGCGACCAACAATAGCAACGGCAAAACACGACAACGCTAACACCGACCAAACAACCAGACTCAGTGCCGAGTCGTTACCCAGAATAGCCAACGCAATAGCTGCGAGTATATTCACAGCCAACAAAGCATTGCGCAGCAAATAGGTTTTCCCAAAAGTACTGCGTTGAATATAGTGGGACGCGGCACCTTCGTGCTGTGCTGCACTTAAATCCCGATGATGCACATAGAGCCCCACTGCCTCCAATACCATGCCCGCAATCATTATCATCGCCAATACCGTTAATAGCTCGGCGCTGTAAATATCCAACCACAACATCGCCGGGGCGACTACGATCGCTGTAAACAAAGCCCCAAGGTTTAGGGTCGAGCCAAAAAACGTTGCCGCGGCCTGCCAGTGATCCCAAAACGGACGGGCCTTAATACGGTAGCAGCGGTACATGTAGTAGAGTCCCGCGCAGGCTGCGGGCACAGCCAGCGCACCGGCTGCAGTGGCGATAGCTGCTGCAATACCGGCAAAGTCCGATAGCATAGGCACTAACTCCAGCGCCATGGCATTAGCGGGCAACGATGCCACTGTGTGTATACCTAGCGCGGTCATAAATATAACAATACCTAAACCCTCCCGGGCAACCGGGGAGTGGCGCAGATTGTTAAAGCCGCGATAAAAACGAAAAGGCTTACCAAGATGAACGGTTGTCATCAACATACCAATACCCACTAAGCCGAGAGCCAAGAGCATTAGCGGTAAATACAGTACTGAGTTGGCGACACTGCCAAAGGACGTTAAACCCAGCTGCGAGCCTATAAATAAAATGGCGAACAAGCCAATAGATGCTTGAGAACTCAGGGTAAAAATAACCAGTGGGTTTTCACGGCTACTGAGCTTGGCAATATTCCAAGATTTTTTCTCTCCAACTTTTTTGTCAACAACAGGCTTGTAGTTACCACTCACTTCGTCTTTTTTGTATTTAACCGGCATCGAATCGGTGCGGGTAACTTCATTGGGCAGGACTTTACTCTGCTCGAAGCGAATATTGGGTTGGGTAATCTCAGGGCTTGGAAAACCAGGAATACTGGCATCGATATGACTACGGTTTTCAGGGATGTCTTCAACCACGCCAAAATTCAACGCATTACCCAGGCAAGCCGATACACAGGCGGGTTTTAATCCCACCTCCAGGCGATCGACACACATATTACACTTTTCAACCTGTCCGGCCACGGGATCTAGTTGCGGGGCGTTATAGGGGCACACCCAGGTACAATAACCACAACCGAAACAAATATCCGGGTCTTGGATTACCGCGCCAAATTCCTCGTGTTTGGTATAGGCTCTAGTGGGACAGCCTTTCAGGCATACCGGGTCGTCACAGTGATTACAGGCCATGGATATGTTCATGCGCTGGTAGTCCGGAAAGGTACCCCCCTCTACATATCCTACACTGCGAAAACTAATATGGGCGGGCAAGTCATTTTTTTCACTGCAGGCCGACTCACAGGCATGACAGCCAATGCAATTATCGGCCGAGAAGTGAAAGGCATGTTGTTTGTTTCGATTAGGATTAAAACCCTTTTCATCAACGCCATTGATATTCAAACTTTTACTATCTTCCAGCGTCACCAACTCAATCAGGTTGCCGTAGCGATTGGTACTACAAGGACTATCATCACCAAGGGGGAGTTTGGCATAGCCTGGCTCATTCTCTCGCAACGGGAAAATGGAAGAGGATGCACGCTTTTTGTCTATCGGTTCGAACAATTCAACAGTCATAATAGTTTCACATCACAATTTAGTAGGCGCGCATTTTAACGTTTAGCTCTGCCGCGGCTTGCTGATCCGTTTTTTCAACCCGCACAGAGCACTGCTTAAAGGCGGGCTGGCGTGAGTGGGGATCTAATAAACCCAGCGATAGACGATTGACACAGTCGTGGTAGTGGAAGGGAATGAACACCATGTCTTTAGCCACCCGCTGGGTGAGCTGAGCCATTACCACGGCATCGCCCCGGGGCGAAACCAGCTTGACATATTCCATATTCTCAACCCCTAACGCCCGCGCGGCGTCGGGGTTTATCTCCATATAGGGCGTGGGGCTGAACTTATTGCAGTTGCCGACTTTACCGGTGCGGGTGCGGGTGTGAAAGTGCTCGACAACGCGGCCACTGTTTAGCCAAAAAGGATATTCCGCGCTGGGCTTTTCGTTATTATCGGTCCAGTCCAGCGCCATTAATTTCGCCCGTCCATCGGGGTATTGAAAAACACCGTCGGTATACAGTCGTGGCTCACCGGTTTCATCCCCCTCGCGCATAGGCCACTGAATGCCCCGCTGCTGAAGAATTTTTTGATGGCTCATGCCGGATATATTCATCATTCGCGGCGCGCCGTTGGGGCCGCAGGTATTACCGTCAATACCCTTGGACAAAACTTTCATCTCTTCAAACACATCACTGCTATCTTCCGGAAAATGCATTTTTTCAACACCGGCCCAACGCTTGGCCATCTGATTAAAAATCCACAGGTCGGGCTTGGAGTTGGCCAATGGCGGTTTAACTGCAGTGACGATATTGACCCGGCGTTCGGTGTTAGTAAAACAGCCTGACTTTTCCGCCCACACCGAAGCGGGTAAAAACACATGGGCATATTGATTGGCTTCGACATCTTGGTAGGCGTCCTGCACCACGCAAAATTCTAACTTATCCATGATCTTACGAATTCGACCTGTGTCTGGCATCGAAGTCATCGGGTTGGTAGCGACCAGCCACAGCGCCTTTATTTCTCCACGCTCAATTGCGGGAAATATATCGGTCATAAACATGCCGCGTTTTTTCGGGAAAAACTCTGGGTCCACACCCCAAAACTTGCCAATTTCCTCTCTGTGTGTTTCATTTTCTAGCGCGCGATAGCCGGGCAAGCCAGAACAAGAAGACCACTCCCGAGTGCCCATGGCATTGCACTGACCGGTAATCGACAGCGAGGTGCTACCGGGTTTGCCAATATTGCCGGTGATTAAATTGAGATTATTAATGCCACACACGCCGTCCGAGCCATGAGTACTCTGATTAATACCCATAGTCCAAATACTCATGGCGCGGCCAGCCCCGGCATAAATACGGGCCACCTTGCGAATCATGTCGGCGTCGATGCCGGTGATAGGCGCAGCAACTTCTGGGGCGTAGCGTTCCACCAAATCAGAAAATTCCGCCGCGCCATTACAACTAGCATCGATATAAGCGCGATCTTCCAACCCTTCCTTTAAAATGACATGAGCCAAAGCATTGAGCAGCACCAAGTCAGTGCCCGGGATAATCGGCAGGTGAATATCTGCAAACTGCGCAAACATGGTGACCCGGGGGTCTACCACAATGACGGGGAATTTACGTTTTTCCAGCGCCTCTTTTAGGCGCCAGTAAATGATAGGGTGCTGCTCCGGCAAATTAGAACCAAAGGCTAACAGGCACTGCGTGTTATCAAAATCGTCGTAGCAGCCGGGCGGACCGTCGGATCCAAAGGAACGCTTGTATCCCGATACGGCCGAGGCCATACACAGCGTGGTATTGCCATCATAATTGTTAGTGCCGATCAAACCCCGGGTCAGTTTACCCAAGGTGTAAAATTCTTCGGTCAGTATTTGGCCGGTAGAAACCACAGCGACAGCATCACGGCCGTACTTTTCCTGAATGCGTTTAAACTCGGCGGCGGTTTTGTCTAAGGCCGAATTCCAGTCAGTGCTCTGCCAGGGTAAACCGTTGGCATCACGTATCTGTGGCTCCGTGCCGCGGCCCTTGGCTTCAAAAATGGCCGCCTCGGTCAAACCCTTTATACAAAGCTTCCCTTTGTTAACCGGAGCATCAGCCACGCCGCGGGTTGTCACCGCCTTACCGGCCTGGTCTATACCTACCTCGATCGAGCAACCGGTAGAACAGTAACCACAGGTGGCATATTTCCACTCAACAACTCCCTTGTCGGGCATTTTAATTGGGTTCTTTTTGCGGCGTCCAAATAACATGAATTGTTAACCCTACTCAATATTTCGTTTTGGCAAATACATCGTTAACTGTATTTACACTGGCCTTCAGCTGCTACGCCGACAACTGCACTCGATTGTTTTCAATACGAACCGGGTAGGTCTTAAGCTGGGTGTCATCCTGCTCAAGGCAGCTGCCGGTTTTCAAACAAAAGTGCTGCTTGTAGATCGGCGATGCAACCACGATGCGCTCTTCGATTGAGCCGACTAAGCCGCGCGAGAGTACATTGGCTTGGGAAAAAGGATCGTGATTTTCAATTGCGTAAACTTCTTCACGCTCGCCTCTATTGATACGAAATATTGCAACCTGTTTTCCCTCGACCAGCGCGCAGCGACCTGCGTTGGGAACGATCGCGTCAATGGAACAGATATCCTGCCAGTTATTTTGCAATTCACTCATGTTACAACACTCCAATTAGGCTACTTCGGTGGTTTCGATCAGGTCTCGGCGCTCAACGTCACTAGCGGGTCGAATCTGTTCTCGCTCCCGTACAAAAACGACATTACTATCGCGCTCTTCGCTGTTAACAAAATGATTAAAGCGTTTTACTTTTTCCGGATCTTCAATAGTAGTTTTCCACTCGCACTGAAAAGTGTCGACAATATGCGCCATCTCCTGTTCCAGTTCGGCACAAAGTCCTAACTTGTCGTCAATAACAACTGACTTCAGGTACTCAAGGCCGCCTTCCATGTTGTCCATCCACACCGAGGTGCGCTGTAGGCGATCGGCAGTACGGATATAAAACATAAAAAATCGATCGATATATTGAATCAAGGTATCGTAATCAAGATCGATGGCGAACAGGTCGGCGTGACGGGGTTTCATACCACCGTTGCCGCAGACATACATGTTGTAGCCCTTTTCGGTGGCAATAATGCCAACATCTTTACACTGTGCCTCGGCACATTCACGGGTGCAACCGGACACGGCCATTTTTAGTTTGTGCGGCGAGCGCAGGCCGCGGTAGCGATTTTCAATGGTTATCGCCGCCCCCACAGAATCCTGTACCCCATAACGGCACCAACTGGAACCAACACAAGATTTAACCGTGCGCAGTGATTTTCCGTAGGCATGGCCCGATTCGAAACCCGCATCGATTAGTTCTTTCCAGATAGGCGGTAGCTGCTCGACTCTAGCACCAAACAAGTCCACCCGCTGACCGCCGGTAATTTTTGTATATAGGTCGTATTTTTTAGCCACCTGACCCAATACGATTAATTTGTCGGGCGTTATTTCACCACCGGCAACTCGAGGCACGACCGAATAAGTTCCGTCCTTTTGCATATTGGCCATAAAATAATCATTGGTATCTTGTAATACATGGTGCTTATCATCGAGGATATGATCGTTCCAGCAAGTGGCCAGTATAGATGCGGCGGTAGGCTTGCAAATTTCACAGCCGTGGCCGGAGCCGTGCTTGTCTAACAGCTCATCAAAGCTCTTGAGCTTACCCACACGAACCAGGGTATAGAGATCTTGGCGAGTATAGGGAAAGTGTTCGCAAAGATCGGTGTTGACCTCATAGCCCAAATTAGTGAGTTCGGCGTTGAGTACCTGAGTCGTTAAAGCGGCACAACCTCCACAACCGGTAGCAGCTTGAGTACTGGTTTTCAACGCCCCTAAAGTGGTATGCCCCTCGCCAATAGCAAAAACTAAATCGGCTTTGGTAACATTGTTACAAGAACAGATAACTGCGGTGTCGGGCAGGGCATCAACCCCAAGAGAGAAGCCCCCGCCGTCGACACTGGGCAATATCATACTGTCGGGTTGCTCTGGCAGCGCCATTTCATTGAGTGCGAACTGCAACAGACTGTCATAATCTTCGGCGTCGCCCACCAGCACTGCGCCCAGTAATTTACTGCGCTTCTTATCGACAACAATCTTTTTGTAAACACCCTCAACTTGATTAATATAGGTATAGGCCAGTGAGCCCGGAGTATTGCCCTGAGCATCACCAATAGAAGCCACATCAACACCCATTAACTTTAATTTGGTGCTCATATCAAATCCGCTAAAACGGCTATCTCCCGATTCAGACAGATGCTGCGCTGCAGCCACCGCCATGGCATTGCCCGGCGCAATCAAGCCATAAATGCGCCCGTCCCACAGCGCTACCTCACCAATGGCATAAATCGCGGGATCTGAACTCTGGCAGTAGTCATTGATCACAATACCCCCGCGCTCGCCCACTTCTAGCGCGGCCAGACGACCCAATGCGTCCTGAGGGCGAATACCGGCAGAAAACAAAATAATGTCCGTTTCCAACTCTTCGCCATCGGCAAATGACATTTTGTGTGTGCAGTGCTCGCCGTCGACTATTTCTTGGGTGTTTTTACCTGTGTGTACATCGACGTCCAGGGCTTCGATTTTTCCGCGCAACATAGCGCCACCACCATCATCGACCTGCACTGCCATCAACCGAGGGGCGAATTCGACCACGTGGGTTTTCAGACCCAAATCCTTAAGTGCTTTAGCCGCCTCCAGCCCCAGCAGGCCGCCACCGACAACCGTACCTACTGTGGCTGATTGCGCGGCGGCGGTAATCGCTTCCAGATCTTCTATAGTGCGGTAGACAAAACAGTTGTCGCGATCGTGGCCCGGAACCGGCGGCACAAAAGGAAAGGAACCGGTGGCGAGTACAATTTTGTCGTAGCCTACCGTTACACCATTTTCCGAACTAACACTGTTATTACTGCGATCGATGGCAACAACCTTGTCACCGAGGTGACAAGTAATACCGTTATCCTGGTAAAAACCATCGCCTACCATATTGAGATCTTTGGCGTCTCGGGTTTCAAACCAGGCGGTCAGGTGAACGCGGTCGTAGGCGGCGCGGGGTTCTTCGCCAAATACCGTAATGTCGAATTGCTCGGCGCTACCACTGCCCACCAGGGTCTCGAGGAATTTGTGTGCCACCGGGCCATTACCAATTACTACTAGACGACTCTTCATTTCTTCCACCTTTTGCCATTGAGGCTATAACTGCTGTAAGTCCGAGGCTGCCAAACTAACAAAGAATAATCTGAGCGGCCTTTTCAGTCGGTATTGCAACCTCTGTGCCAGCAAGCGACAAGAAAAAAATATCCCGCAAAATCAATGGCTTAGTTTTTTTCTGAAGTACAACGGTAGCAGGACGATGCTAATCGATGAATATCTCGAACGCTTTGCACTATAACGGTGCATCTAAGTGGGGGCCTGTGCCTGCATTGGTGCGCACCACTGGAGACTGCACAGCCACCGGAGGTAAACAATGTCATTGCGCCGCGGAAAGCGGCTTATCTTCGCTAAAGCCGAGAGACTTATGAGTTGGCACAGCCCTTGCTCTAGCTCTGATCGTAAATCTGTTATTGCCCTGGGAGTGTTAACATGAGCGCCAAGCTGAATGTGCTTGAATTTTCTAACCCGTCTATCCGTACACTACATGTCAGTTGGATAGCTTTTTTCATAACCTTTATGGTCTGGTTCAGCCATGCACCATTGCTGGCCTTTATCAAAGAGGCCTTCGACCTCAGCTCGCAACAAGTTAAAGCTCTGCTGATTTTGAATGTTGCCCTAACCATTCCATCGCGTATTGTGGTGGGCATGCTGGTGGACAAGGTAGGCCCACGCATCGTGTTCAGCTTGTTACTGATGTCAGCCTCATTTTTATGCTGGGGCTTTGCCTTTGCCACTAGCTATGAAATGTTAGCCCTGTTCCGCTTTCTGTGCGGATTTGTCGGTGCCGGTTTTGTGATCGGAATTCGTCTGGTAGGCGAGTGGTTTCCCGCCAAACAAGTGGGTATTGCCGAGGGTATTTATGGCGGCTGGGGCAACTTTGGTTCCGCGGCGGCAGCTATGACACTACCTACACTAGCGATGTTGTTTGGCGGCGAAGATGGCTGGCGCTATGCCATTGCCTGCTGCGGGGCGCTGGCCTTTGTTTACAGCTTTGTATTTTATAAATTCGCTCGCAATACCCCTAAAGGTGCGACCTACTTCAAACCCAAGCGCAGCGGCGGCCTTGAGGTAACTAGCAAGGCGGATCTGTACTTCTACCTAGCTATGAATATCCCCATGTATATCGCTCTGACAGTACTGACCTGGAAGCTGTCGCCCGCCAACATTGCACTACTCTCCGAGCTAAGCACCAACACATTGTATGTCATATTGGCACTGTTATTTGCGGTGCAGACCCAGCAGATATGGAAGGTAAACAAACAACATCTCGATGAAGGTGTACCTGAGCTGGAAAAGTACAAATTCAAACAGGTCGCGATACTAAACTGGGCGTATTTTGTAACCTTTGGCTCGGAGTTGGCGGTTGTTTCTATGTTACCGCTATTTTTTATGGACACTTTCGAACTCAATGCGGTTACTGCGGGCCTGCTGGCTTCAGGCTTTGCCTTTATGAACTTGGTGGCGCGTCCCGGTGGCGGCTGGTTAAGCGATCGTATGGGACGGAAAAAGACCCTCTCTGTACTCATCGCAGCTTTATCGGTTGGCTATTTAGTACTGAGCCAAATCGATAGCCTTTGGCTAATTCCACTGGCAGTAATCGCCACCATGTGCTGCTCCTTTTTTGTTCAGGCGGGAGAGGGTGCAGTCTTTGCGATGGTGCCACTGGTTAAGCGGCGCATGACCGGTCAAGTGGCGGGTATGACCGGCGCCTACGGCAATGTCGGCGGCGTTACTTTTTTAACGGTGCTGTCCTTTGTCGACACCCCCTCGTTTTTTATGGTCATAGCAGCCTGCGCAGCGCTGTGTTTTATATTAGTGCAATTTTTGGATGAACCCAGCGGCCATACCAGCGAGGTTATGCCCGACGGCAGCGTTGAGTTAATAGAGATAGCGTAAGCAACGCTAATGACTACAAGAAGCGCCTGGGCGTTACAGCCAGCCGCGTTAGCGTGCGCGGTTAACGCTCTATTGAAGGCTCTTTGGCAGCACTGTTATAGTGGTAGAAGCGGTAAAGCGAATCCGTGAATCGCTATTGCGACTAATTTTAGCGCCAGCCGGCGACAATACAGCTCCGTATTTTAGCGTCTAGCTAGGGATATTTTAATGGCACAGTGGCATTTAGAGGGTGAACTGAATTTCACCGTAGGCCAGTGCTCAATGGCCGGAAAAAAGCCTAATAACGAAGATGCGATAGGCATCCGCATCCCCAAGGGTGCGCTTCTTAGTAGCAAGGGTGCCGTGGCAGTGATCGCCGACGGCGTGAGTGCCGCCGAAGCGGGTAAAGAAGCCAGCGAAACCTGCGTTCATAACTTTCTCTCTGACTACTACTCTACCCCCGATACCTGGAGTGTAAAAAAGTCCTCTAGCAAAGTATTAACAGCCCTCAACCGCTGGCTTTATGGTCAAGGCCGCCAATTCAGTAATGCCCAAAAGGGTTTTGTCAGTACGTTTAGCTGCATAATATTCAAGTCTCATACCGCGCACATATTCCATGTAGGCGACACGCGCATCTACCGGTTGCGCAACGGTGACTTGGAGCAATTAACCCGCGATCATTCCACGTTTATTAACCCCAAACAATCCTACTTAGCCAGAGCAATGGGCCTGGATGTTTCTCTCGACGTTGATTACCACTGTATCGATACTGAGGTCAGTGATACCTTCTTTTTAAGTACCGATGGCATTCATGATTTTGTCAGTGCAGCGGACATTCGCGCCTATTTATCTCGAGCTATACAAAAAACCGAGGACAGAAACTTTGAACAGTGCTGCGGCGACCTTATTAATTTGGCCTTAGAGAACGCCAGTGGCGACAACCTAAGCTGCCAAATAATGCGCATTGACAGCTTACCTACTCAAAATATCGACGATATTTATCAAAAGTTAACCGAATTGCCCTTTCCTCCGGAATTGTCTCCGGGGAATAAACTAGACGACTACAGGATTGAAAAAGAGCTGCATGCCAGTAATCGCAGCCAGCTCTACTTAGTTACCGATGAGGAAACAGGAAAGCGCTACAGCATGAAAACACCCTCGGTTAACTTCGAGGACGACCCCGCCTATATCGAACGTTTCGTCATGGAGAGCTGGATTGGCAGCAGAATAAACAATACCCATGTACTCAAGGTACTGGAATCCAATAGAAAGAAAAGCTGTTTGTATTATCTATCGGAATATATTGACGGCATCACCTTGCAACAGTGGATAAAAGAAAACCCCAAGCCAGCGATTCAGGATGTTGTTCTTATCGTAGAACAGATTGTTAAAGGTCTGCGAGCGATGCATAGAAAAGAGACCCTGCACCAAGACATTAAGCCTGGAAATATTATGATAGACAGCAATGGTCAGGTCAAAATAGTAGACTTTGGTTCCTGTCATGTCAGCGGCATAGCGGAAATTTCAACACCTATCGAACGAGAGAGCGTACTGGGGACCGCTAACTATTCCGCTCCAGAGGCGGTAATACACGGCCACTGCAGCACTCAATCAGACATTTTTTCGCTGGCGGTGATGGTATTCGAAATGCTCACAGGTGAGCAGCCCTTTGAGGGAAAACTGGAGCACTGCCGAAGCTCAAGGGCCTATTTAAACACCAATTACATTCCGAGCTTTGAACTAAACCCGCTGGTACCACTATGGCTAGATGGAGCCATCAGAAAGGGATTGCGCTACGACCCACAAAAACGATACAGCGATGTATCAGAGTTTTTATATGAACTGCAACACCCTAACCCTAAATACAAAAAACAGCACAAGGCGGTTTTTATCGAAAAAAACCCGGTGCTGTTCTGGCAGCTAACATCGGGGCTACTGTTCGCGCTGTTATGCATTTCTTTACTTTACAACGAATGACTTATTGCGCTGCCAGCGGCATGGGTCTGTTTTTTTTGGCGCTACAGCCACAACTACAATTATGCGTAGGCAACAACTTTATTGCGCCCAATATTCTTTGCGTTATACATGGCTTTGTCGGCGAGCTCCAACACCCGTTTTTCCGAATCGTTACAATCGATGTTCACCAGACCGATACTAACGGTAAAATGAATTTTGTTGTCTGCAATCACAAGCGGCGACGTCTCACAAACTAACCTGATTCTCTCCGCAATATTTTCCGCGTCACTATGACTTGTTTTAGGCAATATAACCGCGAATTCTTCGCCGCCCATGCGGCCGATTGTGTCTTCGCTACGCAGTTGATTTTGCGTTATATCGACAAAGTGCCTCAGCACTTCATCGCCCGCATTGTGCCCATGACTATCATTAATTTTCTTGAAGTGATCTAAGTCAATAAAAAGTAAACCCGCGGGGGATTTATCCCGTTTCATGCCATGTAGTAATTTGGATAATAGCACCAAAAAAATCCGCCGATTAAAAACACTCGTCAGGTTATCGTGTTCTGAATAGAAGCGTAGACTCTGAGACAACCGCTCTGTAACCAACAAAATGATCGAGATAGCCGTAAACACCATATGAATTAGCAGCAACAACCAGTACATTTGTGCCCAGCCACTGACTGACAACGCCACTGCTCCAGCTGATAGCTTAGCCGTTGAAATCATATAGACACATTGAGCGACGATCATAAGCACACAATTGGAGCCATAGAATAATCGTGCAGGATATTGTAGGCTGGCTCTAGAAAGGCTATCCCATGCACTAATAACAAAGATACAAATAATGCCACTAGTAATAATATAGGCACGCATTTGTAGACTGGGAAACACATAGAAAAAATAGAGAAAGCAACTTACAAACACTACACTGGCCATGAACACCCATGAAACGGGGAAATTTTTAACCCCTAGATAGAGTCGTGTACCGTAGATTAGCGCATAAAAACCCATAAGAAAAAGGTAGTTAGGAATAATAACGGTTGCAAACGAAGACAGTGTTTCGCGGCCCAGTAAAAGCAGAAAAGCAATCGCCATTACAAAGTAATAAGACGCCCATGGCCGGATATAGCGACTTGAACTGTTCTGACGCCATACCACTAAGATAACGACTGTCAAAAGCAGTTGAAATATACCACTGAGCGCAATTAGGGTTTGTACATTTAACAATTCAGCCGGACCCTTATCTGAACTACAAAAATACCGTTGGTACCAAGGTGCATTACGTGATTCAGGCTCGACAGCTACGCTAGCCGAGGTGATTCAGCTATAACTATGAACATTGTTACTATTCCCAACAATTATAGCTCAACAGCCCTACCCTGCAATCAGTAATTGATGCCTTCAAGTACTAGTCCTGACTCGCGTCACAGACAGCTTCAGTCAATCGCTTACATGTACCGTATGCGCTCGCATAAAAAAACGCCGGCACTGACAGAAAAAGATACCGTGATTCTCCGCGACATCCACCGCCGGTCAACATATTCCGGTATCAAAGCTTGTAATACCCGCCTTTGCATCGGGGAAAGTTCTTTTTACTTTACTAGCGCCTCAGCTCTTAGTAACTGCGTCGATGCCCTATTCTCTATCAAGCCTCAACCATAGAACGTTTACGCAATAAATCCATTTTGATCAGCGGCGGTAGCTCGGGGCTCAGCAGTACCGAGGCAATATTGAAGGCTGAAGATAGCGCCTAGGCATAACAAGCCCGTTAGGCGAGAAACACCTACCGCACTGAATTCTCACCGGGCGCCAGCCACCCGTGTGCCCTGCGGCCCTTCTTTCCAGCTATATTCAGACGGAATACATCCGGCAGCGACCGTGTTAGCACTGACAACGTGAACTAGGTCACAAACTCACAAGTAAATGGTTAGACAAAATAACCTTTTTACTAAGCTGGCCTACAATTTCATCACTGAGAGAACATACTGGCTTGTACAAAAAGTGTCGATATTCTTTACATGCTTACAACACCAGAGAATAAACGTTTTCGCTAAGCTGTTGATAATCGATGGATTTATATTTTTTGGCCCAATAATTGCTCTCCTACTGCAAACTGTTCCACCACAGACAAATATCAGTTTGCCACTAACAAAACCCTATATGGGATTAGCCTAATAGAACCAGCTTGGAGAAAAACACATGAAGTCATTGTTTAATAACTTATTATTACTAGCTGTCAGTTTAGCGGTGAGTATGTCCGCTATGTCCTCAACGGTTACCGTGGATGGCATTAAAACGGCCGGGGAATATACTGGCACTGGTACTGGCACTAGCAGCGGATCAGAGTCGCTATTGTGGTGGAACGGTCACGAGTCTATTTATGACTACGACGACGGTCACAAGAACGATTTGTTTTGGGAGATTAACGAGAATACAACAACAACAACAACAACGTTTTCACTTAATATTTTCTTTGAGGTGCCAACGTACGCACGGCGGATGCTTTGGCAAAATGGTTGTGACTATAACGGGTCTGCTAACGAAGCAGATTGTAATGCTATTGATAACGCGTATCTGGACAAGTATCTGGATGGAACACATCATAATTCTGTCAAAATGGACTACGGAACGCAGACTGGCAGCGAGTACTTCGAGCTAAAAAGTGGCTCTAGTAGTATCGCAAAAATCATGTGGCAAGCTGAAGACGGCAACGGTCTGGCTGACGATTTCACTTGGGCGACCTCCCGTGAATACCTCATTAAAAACAATATATGCAGCGTTACTCAGTGCCTCCAATATGACATGACATCATCCATTGAAATGATGTGGAACTTTAATACAAAGGCCGATGCGGACGCTCGGCTCGCTAGCATAACCGATATGGAATTGCACTTGTCGGACGAAGCGAGAGGACTGCCACCAATTATTCCACCTGTGGTAACCGTACCAGAACCATCGACACTCGCTTTGTTGAGCATAGGCTTCGGTTTATTCGGCTTTGCCCGCGTCGCTAGACGAAAGAAAGCATAACGATAAAATCGTTAAACAAAAACGGCTTCTTAGGAAGCCGTTTTTTGATTCTGCTGAACACAGCGGCGCTTGGCTGGACTTCACTTTGCTAGCGGTCGTTTGCCAAACCCATTTAGCGACCGCCACAACGCCAGCCGTTGTAGTGTTAACAAACTCCCCAATGGCTTGATCAAGCTAATCCCGACTCTCGCCATTTCAGCTATGTTTTAACTGCCTACTTGCGGAAACCGTTAACGCTGCCAGCCGTTACTAAAGCGCCGCTATGGTTTTTAGTAACCACAGCACCTATGCCAACACGCGACAGCTAATCACATCGTTTATAGTGGTTTTAGCCATTGTTAGCCATCGAGCAGATTTATTACCCTGTTGAGCCGCCCCACTGCGACCCATATAAACTTACTATTAAGCGAGATAATAAGCGGAGCTGTTGCTAGCGAAAAGTCGCGCCAATATCGGCCTTGCTCGCAGGAAGACAAATTGTCGGCTACTGCCTATGACCGGCAACGACAGACTTTTAACCCTATTTCAGCAAGGGTTAAGGCGCTACGTTAACGCAAGGCGTGGGTTATTGGACGTAACAGCAACTATTTTGTGCACAAAGCATTGACAGAAGGCGTTTGAGCCGCCATTATTTTGCGCACAAACTAAATACCACTCACCCGGAAATCAAACCATGCTAACCGCACTCATTATTATCGGCGCTCTTGCCGCGCTATTTCTCATTAGGGTATTTGTCGAAAACAACAAAATACCTGCCTTGGGGGTTACTGATGGCAAGCTTGCACCCATCAGTAAAAAGCCGAACAACGTCTGTTCGCAGACAGACGTCACGGCCAAGAAGGTGAAAGCGCTGACCGCAAAAGATTCGCCTGAAAGCACCATGGCGGCGTTGAAATCGGCGGTGGCGACCTTCGGCGGTGGCAGTATCGAAACCGAAACAGACGACTATTTATACGTGGTATTTAGCACCTCACTAATGAAGTACCGGGACGATGTAGAGTTTTGGCTGGATACCGCCAATAACACAGTGCACTACCGCTCCTCCAGCCGCGCGGGTTATTCGGATATGGGCGTAAACCGCGCCCGTTACGACAAAATTGCTGCTAGCTATCAAGCCCTTTAATAGCACGCTCTTTAATACTGGGCACAATTGTGTTTTGCTAACAGGTACTGACCTACCATGAGAAACCTATGAAAAAATTCGACCTAATTGTCATCGGTTCAGGGGCCGCTGGCCTGACTTCTGCCTTCACCGCACTGGGGTTTGGCAAAAAAGTACTCATTATTGAAAAACACAAAAGTGGCGGTGAGTGTACTTGGTCCGGCTGTATACCTAGCAAGGGACTGATCAACGAAGCCAAAGCGGTACACACCGCCCGAAAATTTGCTGAATTTGAAGTCGATACGGCGGCGATGTTAGCCCGCGTTCGTGCCATTAGCGAGGGAATTTACCAACACGAAACACCAGAGGTACTAGAGCAGGCCGGGGCTGTGTTTGTACAGGGCGCAGCTCAGTTCGAATCAGCCGAAATCGTCACCGTTAATGAGCAACGCTTTCAGGGCAAAAAAATCATTATTGCCACTGGTTCATCTCCCTTGGTATTTCCTATCCCGGGACTGGACACAGTGCCCTACCTGACCAACGATAACTTCTTCGAACAACAAGACCTACCCGCGTCCATTATTGTGCTGGGCGGCGGTGCCATCGGTATGGAACTGTCTCAGGCCATGAACCGCTTAGGTGTGGATGTTACCGTGGTGGAGATGATGCCAGAGGTGATGTTTCGCGAGGAGCCTGAATTTTCAGCCATTATTCGTGAAAAGCTGTCTGCAGAGGGGGTGAAATTTGTACTGGGCGCCAAGGCGACGCTGTTTGAGAACTGCGAAGCTGGCATACGAGTCAACGCCGAAAAAGACGGTGAGAACGTAGCAATAGAGGCACAGTCGCTGTTAGTTGCGCTGGGCCGCTCGCCCAATATCGACGGTCTGAACCTGGCCGCTGCCGGCATTAAAACCGACAAAGGTATTGTAGTTGATGCGTGCTTGCAGACAACGGCCAAAGGCGTTTATGCCTGTGGTGATGTTGCCGGCCCCTACTTGTTAAGTCATATGGCCAATTACCAAGGTAAGATTGCCACTATGAACGCGCTGTTTCCGCTACGCCGCAAAGTAAACTACGAACATGTCGCTTGGGCTACCTTTACCGATCCCGAATTTGCTCGAGCTGGCTTGACCGAAGCCGAAGCAAGAGAGCAGCACGGCGACTCTATTCGCGTTTACAACTACGACTTTGACAAGCTGGACCGCGCTAAGACCAAAGCAAACGATACAGGGTTCATCAAGCTCATTACCAGCCGCAAAGGCAAAGTATTGGGCGCGCATATTATTGGCGAACGCGCCGGCGAGCTTATTGCCGAGGTACAGGTGATGAAAACTCTGGGGTTAAACTTTGCCAAGCTGCAGGGAGTGATTCACCCCTACCCTACCTACTCCGATGCACTCAGACAACTTGCGCAGCAAGTGTTTCTCGACAATTTGCTGAATCACCCAATAGTTAAATTTTTCCGTTCTTTTTCAGGGTCGAACAAATAACAACACATAATAGTGAACGAAACCCGCCACAAGCTTAAGCCCGATGGCCTGAACACCCTCGGCGTGCAAATGGTAGCCGAACGCGCTCACGGCGCGGGGCAACCGGGTGAATCAGCAATACGGGCCATAGGCCCTCGTCTTAAGTTACTCAGTAGCTAAACTGCAAATCACCAAGCAAAGCAAAGCTCAACTGCCAACCCTAGAGCCCTAGCCCATAGCGCTTTAGTAACGCCTTAGAGCTGATAGCCCAGTCCTCTCGAACAGCAAGACAAGCTACTAACCTATGCCCAACAGTAATAATCTTGTTATCCTATGAGCAATAGTATGTCTATCTACAAACAATTGAGGTCTGTACCATGAACGAAGCATCAATCCCGGTATTAATTGGCTGTGGTCAATTTACCGACAAGCTTGCAGCAACCGAAGCGGCTACCCCTATCGAGTTAATGGCCAGAGTTGCCAGACAAGCCGCCGTTGATGCCGGGCCCGGGGAGACGCTGCTGCAAGAGCTGGACACTCTGGTTGCGGTGGGACTCACCGTAGACAGTGTCGAAAGCGGCAGTAGCGCCCGTGGCATGATGCGAAATGTTCCCAACAATCTCTGCAAAACACTTAAAATTAACCCCGCCGAACAGACTTATACCCACACCGGGGGCAATACCCCGCAAATGTTAGTGAATCGCTACGCCGAAAAAATTGCTCAAGGCGATGCTTCCTGTGTGTTATTAGTGGGGGCCGAGGCATTAAGCACCATGATCGGGCGGCTGAAATTAGGGCTGGGACTGGACGATTGGACCGATAAAACCGGTGGCGAGCCAACAATGGTGGGAGACTCCCGGTCACCAGCTACTGAACACGAAACGACTTACGGCATCGATACACCCTCGGTAAGCTACCCTTTGTTTGAAAATGCCCTGCGCGGCAAGTATGGCTTGAGCCTTGAGCAACATCGCAAAAAATTGGGCGAGCTCTACCAGCGCTTTAACGCTGTGGCGGCAGACAACCCGCTGTCCTGGTTTCCCACTGCCCGCAGTGGCGAGGAGATTGCCACCGTCAGTGACAGTAATCGCTATGTGGGTTTTCCCTATACCAAATATTTAAACTCGGTTATTCAGGTGAATATGGGGGCGGCGGTAATATTAACCTCGCTGGCAAAGGCGCGGGAGTTGGGGGTCAGCGACGATCGCTTAGTGTATTTGCACGGCTGCGCCGACGCCACCGACATATGGAATGTCAGCGAGCGCGTGAACTACCACTCGTCGCCAGCGATTCGCAGCATGGGTGAACAGGCCTTTGCGATGTCCGGCAAAACCATTGATGATATGGACTATTTCGATATTTACAGCTGTTTTCCATCGGCGGTGCAAATTGCCTGTGACGAACTGGGTATTGACCACGACGACCCACGCGGCCTCACACTTACCGGTGGCCTGCCGTATTTTGGCGGCCCCGGCAACAACTATGTTATGCACTCTATCGCTAGCATGATGGATACTCTGCGTGCCAAGCCGGGAACGTTTGGCTTACTCAACGCCAATGGCTGGATTATTACCAAGCACTCCCTAGGCATTTACTCAACCACACCGGTCGAGGGCAACTGGCAGCGAGTAGACCCCGCCGACTACCAAGCGGCAATTTCGGAACAGCAACATCCACCGTTCAGCGAACATCCCAACGGCGATGCCACCATCGAAACCTACACAGTGATTCACGGTCGCAAAGGCGTAGAACGCGGCCTGGTGATTGGCCTACTCGCCGACGGCACCCGCTTCATGGCTGAAACCCCCAACGATCCGGAAACATTAGCGAAAATGATGGCTTGCGATATGTTGGGCGCCACCGGCACAGTAACTGCCGGCAAGGGAAAAAATCTGTTTATCCCCAACTTCGACCTCCAAAGCTGACATCCAGGCTCGAAGCTCATTCAGAAAGCGGGAGCTGTCCAGCCACATTCAGTATTCCCAATATTTCTGCCTGAGAGGCCGGTGCTTTACCTGCAGCAAAGACAGTGCTTTATACCGCTGTGAACTGAAACTGATCACCCAAATGTGGTGGTTGATTTTTGGGGGTGGAACAGAGCACGAACAGTGTCGTGCTAGTCTGGAACGGTTTCCAATGTATGCCTGTAATAGGCTGCCCCCGTAAAGCCAATGAGCGGTTCTTTAGCGATAAATCGTTTTCTGCTAGCCAACTGTTATAATGCCATTATACGGCGAAATGCACTGAAGGCTTATGCTGGCAGGAATATTGGCGCCGAGACTAAGACACTACAGGTGCCACTATGAATATCAAGCAAGAACTACAACTACTCAACAGTAAATTAGATAAAGCCAAACGTAAGCTGGCCGCCGCTAAAAAGCGTGGTGAGCAAGAAACTGTGCTTCACTTCCAAGCTGAAATAGATTTGTTAAGCAAAGGGATAGCTAGCGCAAAAAGTAAAAATGAACGTGACATAGGCAGCAAAGGCAATGTTGTTAAAGCCTTGGCTTTTAATCGTGAAATAACCAAAGAAGAGCAGGCCGATATGGGCAAGCTGAAAAAGTCGGTGCGAGGCTTAGTCGTGGTGCATCCTCTAACTGCACTGGGTCGCGAACTAGCGGTAGAGAAAGTGACGGGATTTTCCCCCAAGAAATTTTAGCGAAAAGACTATTTTATTTATCGTTCAGAAATTAAAAAGACAAAAGAAAGTACAGTCACACATTTTTCGTGACTCATTCCGTATTATTAAGGTTAAAGCTTGCCGCTAACTCGTACCAGGTTTTAACTGATACGCCAGAGCGAGAACGGCACTACAGCAGCTTGTCCTAGGTAAGCGCGCTATAGACGGCAGATTTCTTTCACCTAGCGCAGCGTCCGTAGTCAAATCCTATAACAGCTTAGGGATAACGCTGCCGTACTGTCTCGTTCATCGATGCCAACTGTTTCTCTACCATACGCTGCTGCAGATCTAGCAACGGTAGGTATTTTTCGCTGTCATGCTCAATTTGACCCAATGCGGCGGCAATAGCTTCGAGGGTAGAGAGCTGCCCAGGCTTTTCGGCTTTTCGTATGGTATACAGTGCTTGCTGGTTATCCATATTCAACGTAACTTTGTCGAGGTTCTGTAAATCCGGAGACTGATAGTACATTTTGCGCGCTTTTTTCCAGCTGCCATCGATGACAATCAATTCTAATTGTCCGATGTTATAAAAATCCTGTAAGTGGGTCGCAGCGATAAGGCCTCTGTCAGCAAGGCCCATTGATACCGATTCCGTCGGCGGGAACAATAGCAGCCGGTGTGGACGGTGCCCAGAAACCGGCAGCACTACTGACTCGCCATCGACAATACGGCAATTATTCAAACACAGCGCTGCTAACACGGCTGTACCTACCGCTTTTTTAACTTCGCTGGGATGGCGATAGATAGAAACACTCACAGCATTGTCGATTTTCTCAACATGCGCGCATAAACAGACCGACTCGGGCCTACTACAGAGCCTGCAGCGGCTGCGTTTATGACTACCGCTGGTCACGGCATAGCAACTATGTCAGAAAGCATGGCAGAAACTATTTCAGAATGCATGCCAGCAACCACGTCAGTAACTACTCCAGCCATAAGCCCGATACGGCACGTCATTCTGGCAGCGACTCTGCCAGCATTTTAAGCAGCTCAGCACGGTTTAGCGAATAGGCGTGCCCCTCGTTCAGCTGTAACATCTCTTGCATGGCCCAATTAATGGTATACATGGCGGAACCTCGGTTTGGCACGACTAAATAACGCCGTTTCGGCGACTCGCTAAATAGCGCATGTACCACCGCATCAGCTACAGGCTGAGGGTCTTTATCACCGGAGCGGTCCCTGTTTAACATCGCCGACTTTTCCTTAGCCCAGGGTGACTTATCATCGGCAGCGGCCATGCGTTTAATCGCATTCTGATTGATCTGCGAGCGAAAGCGACCCGGTTCAATAATACTGACTTTTACCCCCAAGCGCGCAAGCTCGGCCGCCAGGGTATCCGAATAGGCCTCAACCGCGTGCTTACTCATACTGTAAACACCCATAACAGGGGACGATACGACACCGGCCATCGAGCTAATACTAGTAACACGGCCCTTTGCCTCGATTATCAGCGGCATAAACGCCTTAGTTACCCGGAACACACCAAATACGTTAACATTAAATACAAATTCCAATTTGTCTTCATCTACCTCTACAAGCGCTTCGTAGTTGGAAACGCCTGCGTTATTCACCAAGCCATAAAGACCTCTACCAGCCTCGCTAATCGTTTTAACGGCCGCATCGATGTCAGCCTGATGAGTAACATCAATAGCAATGGCCGTTACATTGTCCAACTTATCGAGCGCATCTAGGTCCTTTTGTTTACGCGCTCCAGCGTAAACGTAATAACCTTGGCCCGCTAGCGTCTCCGTTATGGTTCGTCCAATACCCGAGCTAGCGCCGGTTACTAGCACCGCAGGCTGCGTACCAGCGTAACCCAGCAGGGGATTAAATAATAATGTGATCAATAGGGTAATACTGAAAAGTGCAAATTTCACGTCGATACCTCAAATGTTAAATGCTAAATGCTAAAAACACGATGCCAGCGACCCAATATTCAGATATAAGCCACCAGAACTATAGGCTAACTGACAATCTGATGGAGCAGCCATAATCAGAAAGCCAGCTGCGAGCGCTATTGATAATTCTACTGGCGATTCTCCGGCAAGTATCGATGATTTGGCTAGTGCGAGCAATCATTAAACCGATACTGAGTGGGGAATTTTCTGCCATGAAGGAAATAACGCGTTGCCCGCAATTTTAGTCAGCTCACCGCTGTATTGCCACCACTGTTCAAAGTATGGGGAAGACTTTCCCCCAATAGACACCGCTATTCACTTTAAAAAAAGCCAACCCTTGCTTCCCATAAATATTTGACGCGCGTAATCGTCCCGGGAAATTTTGGGCGCAGAGCATCACGACCAACATGCACCGGTGACAGCACAAATTGTGCCCGTATTTTTGGATTACTGAAGGGGCGTGTATTTATCGGTTTTTTTGGCTAGAGGACTAATCCACTTTATTCGTCGGGGTTATACCTGCGCACATTGATATCGTGACAGCTGCAAGCTACCACTGCAATTTTAGCGCCACGGTAACACTCCTACCTCGGTTAGGAATCGCAGCACTCACGAATAGATCTTGTGCAGTATAGGTCTGGTAATCTGTGTCAAATATATTGCGCGCAGACAGTGACAGCGTTCTGTTTTCACTTAAAGAATAAACCAGCGACGCGTTGTGAACCCAATAAGAATCTAGGCGACGGGCAGCAGTCGCGCTCGGCTGAAGCGTATCGCTCGTCTGCAGAGGGCGGGTTCTAACAGAGCCATGAAAATAACTGTTGATATTGATATTCCAGTTTCCCATTGGATGATTAACAATCAGTGAACCGGTAGATGAGCCGCTATGATTGGGACTGTCACTGTCAAATTGTTCGGCATAACTCAGCCGAACTACGGTTCTGGCAAACGAGGCTAACATCTCCCACTCGACACCAGACAAATCGATCGAACGGCCATTACTCGGCGTTCTAAACTCAAAACCAAAGGCGCTATCTTTTTCCAAACTAACACCGTCCTCGATTTTACTGTCGTAAAGTGTCAGGGTAGAACGTACAGATTGAAACGTCTTTATCCATGCCAGTTCAAGGGTTTTTATCGTTTCGGGCTTCAGCTGGGGATTGCCCGGAGACGACAGGTCAAATTGAAACTGCTCTTGTGCAGAGGGGGCCCGAAAAGCTTCGCCATACATCACTTTGTAGGTACTGGAGCCCGATGGTTCACTGTATGTCAGCGCCGCTCGGGGACTGGTGTTCGAACCAAAGTCAGAATAACGGTCGTGTCGCAAACCCACAGTCATATTGATACTGTGTTGAAACTCCCTTTGTAACTGAACATAGTAACTATTGATATGCCGTCTAGCATCGTCTTTTATCAAAGCCCTGTCGCGACTGCGGCCGCCGTCTTCACTCATAATATGACTGAGACCGGAATCTATCGCACCGGGGAAAAGCTCAAGCGGGCGATCATCTGAATAGAAAAACTCATCGGCCGAAAAATTGGTCAGAAACTGTGCTTTGTCGACCTGCTCTAACTGATAGAGCGCGCCATATTGCAATCGCTGATGCTCACCCAATTGATAACTCGCATCGACCCCCACATTCCACAAATGCGTTTTTATCAGTTGCCCGCCCAGCCACTTATCGGTACTGCCCTGCGGGAAGATGCCAAGGTCCGCCGCAACCCCCGATGGCGCGAGTACCGTAATAATTTCAGACTCGGTGGAGAGAAAGTCGCCGCTTACATCCACCCTGTGTTCACCACCTTGTAACAACGCGTATTCGAAGCCGGCGGTTAGATTTCTCTCATCCGAATATTGCTCCTGGTCATCGATTTGACCAAAACGAATAAAGTCTTCTTGCTTCCTTTTTTGCTGCCTAACGCTAACAGTTAGCTGCTCACTACTAAGCGAAAAAGAAAAATTTTCGGATTCTTTTGGGTCCCCGGTAATGGTATTGTACTGTGGCACAAAATATTCATCGCCCTCGTCTTGCGTAGTGCGCCCCGACAGCGACAACTGGATGCCTTCAAACTGATGGCTGGCATTAAAATAAACCTCACGCTGATCAAAACTGCCCAGGGCCAAATAAACCTCGTTGAGGCTATTGTCGGTGACAATATTCACTACCCCGGAAAATGCGTTGGAACCATACAGCGCAGAACCCGGCCCCCGAATAATTTCTACCCGCTTAACGTTATGCAGGGAAATGTCAGGGCTTGTTTTTAATGCCCCCCCGGTATAGCTGTCATTCAGTCTCACCCCATCAATTTGAATGAGCAATTCAGGCGATGTCGACTTAGTGCGCCGACCTCTAACGGCAATAGTATTGCTAATAGTGCCATCTTCACCGCTGCGAGAGGATTGGAAGCCGGGAACGTAATTTAGCAACTCTTCTAGAGTACTGATATTACCCATGCGGGCGATATCCTTATGGGTAAACACACTCACCGATGACGGTGCGTCTTTTATCAGTTGCTCGCTCAGCGAGGCAACACTGACCTTTTGCACAGCCAACTGTTCTAGGCTCATTTCTAGGAAAACAACCGGCAAATCGTCCGCTGACACCAGCACTGGAAAAAGCATGCCTCCAGCCGCCGCCATCAAAAGAGGGTACTTTGCCACTAGCCTCACTCTGCCCGCCCAAATTTTACTATTGTCGCTGCCACTATTATCGAATCTACCCCTACTATCAAAACCGACACTTTCTCACAAAGTCTATGACCAGCACACACGAATTACGCATATTCTCGAAGAACCAATTTACACTAGGCCGGGTATTTGAGGCAAACACTTTACCCTAGCGTAAGAAACTGTAGTCCAGTATAGATGGCTACAGCAATAAATTACTGGCCGGTACGGTTGCCAATAAACCCTTTGACCTACAACACCCGTAGCCACTGAAAATCGCCCGCCGCATGATCAACCAGATCACAACACTGCCGACCGACGCTATCAGTGAATCCTAAGAGAGTGTAAGCTGCTCAACCCGAGCTCCACATCGGGAGAGTGTTGCCCCCGCCATTAATCGACCCGCTAAAAACCAGGGGTTACTTTTCCACATAGCGAAGAACAGGCCCAATGGCGATTTCCCCCGCGGTCTTATTCAGACAGAGGAAAGCAGCGATACCCTGAGTAAAGACAATGTAGTGACCATATTATCAGTTCGTCATCAGCAGCATTTTACCGATCATAGCGTCGACAATGCCCAGTTAAACCCATTCCAAAGCCGGTAGTTTCCCTCTGTTTGAGTAATCAACCTGATACCCGAAAACGAAGACAATCATCATCCACAGACAGAACAGCACCGTTGTATCTATCAAAGAAGGACTATAACTCGACCCAGCGGGCGCGCCGCAGGAACAGTTATCTTGCGCACAAAAGTATTGTGTACCTGCTGCGCATTCACCATCGCGTGCATGCCGGGAAGCAGTAAAAACCCGCACACAATAACTCTGCGCCACTAAATCACCGGCCGCGACCGCTGCGTTTTCAGCCCATTGCTGGTATTAAGGAGCTCTCACACCAGCAAAGCACTATCTTTTAATCACGAAGTAGATTTGGTAATGTAATCGCAAGCTTTACTCTACGAAATTAGCGCTATACTGGCGCTATACAAATTTCATACAACACATGACAAAACGTTAACAATGCTTATAACCGAATAAGCGCAGCCGTTACATAATTAATAAAAAAGTTGGAGTAAACCATGTCAGCACAGGAAATAAAGCTAGATTTCAACCCAGAGGCCCTGCGTGAAAAATACCGCAGCGAGCGCGACAAGCGCAGGCGCGATGACGGCAATGCACAATATCAAGAAGTAGCGGGCGACTTTACCCATTATGTGGATGACCCCTATATCGACAAACCCATTATCCGCGCCCCCCTCGAAGATGAAGTCGATGTCATTATTGTCGGCGGTGGTTTTGGTGGTCTGATTACCGCTGCTCGCCTGCGCGAGTCCGGGGTCAAGAATATTCGCATCGTTGAAAAAGGCGGCGACTTTGGCGGCACCTGGTATTGGAACCGTTACCCAGGTGCGGCCTGCGATGTAGAATCCTATATTTATTTGCCGCTGTGTGAAGAATTGGGCTTTGTGCCGAAAGAAAAGTACACCCATGCCCCGGAAATTTTACAGCACAGTCGTAATATCGGAGAAAAATATAATCTCTATGATCAGGCTTGTTTTCAAACCGAAGTCACCGGCATGCAATGGGATGAAAGTTCGGCGCTCTGGATTGTAAAAACAAACCGAGGTGATGCCATGAAAGCTCGGTTTGTCGCCATGTCTAACGGCCCCCTCAATCGACCCAAGTTACCGGCTATTAAGGGCATAGACAACTACAAGGGCCACACTTTTCATACCAGTCGGTGGGATTACAACTACACCGGTGGCGGCCCCGAGGGTGACTTGAAAAACTTGGCGGACAAACGTGTCGGGATTATCGGCACCGGCGCAACGGCGGTGCAATGTGTTCCGCACCTGGGTGCAGCCGCGAAAGAGTTGTTTGTTTTCCAGCGCACGCCCTCTTCTATTGATGTGCGCGACAACCGACAAACCGATCCAGAATGGGCCAAGAGCTTAAAACCGGGCTGGCAGAAAGAACGTATGGAAAACTTCAATACTCTGACCTCCGGAGGCATCGCCGATGAGGACATGGTCAATGATGGCTGGACAGAAATAATTCGCAACCTTGCCTCAATGGTGAACTTCAAGGACGAAAACATCGATTGGACCGAAGTGCCAAAACTAATGGAAATTGCCGACTTCCAAAAAATGGAGCAGGTAAGAGCGAGGGCACAGGAGGTTGTTGACGACCCAGCCACCGCGGAGTCTTTGAAACCCTATTACCGCCAATTTTGCAAACGCCCCTGCTTCCACGACGACTACCTGCCAACCTTTAACCGCGACAGCGTGCATTTAATCGACACCCAGGGCAAGGGCGTTGAAGCCATCACCGAAAAAGGCATTATCGCCAACGGCGTTGAATACGAGCTGGACTGCATTATATTTGCCACCGGCTTTGAAGTGGGCACTGAATACACACGCCGAGCCGGTTACGACCTGATCGGCAGAGAGGGAGTAAAGCTCAGTGAAAAATGGTCTGAGGGTATTAAAACCTTACACGGCCTACACACTCAGGGATTTCCCAATATGTTTATTATCAGTAACGCCCAGTCGGGCTTTACCGTGAACTTCCCCCACGCAATGGACGAGCAGGCGAAGCACATTAGCTATATTGTCGACAAATGTATGTCGGGGAATATCAATACCGTAGAGGCGACCCAGGAAGCGGAAGATGCCTGGGTTGAGGAAGTTGTGGGCGTGTCTCGCTTCAATCAGGATTTTCTCGAATCCTGCACACCAGGTTATTACAACAACGAAGGGCAACCCAACCCCAAAAGCGTTCAGAACGGTAGTTACGGCGCGGGATCCAATGCATTTTTCGCCAAGATTAGGCAGTGGCGAGACGAGGGTACAATGCAGGGATTAGATCTGGGATAACAGCAGTAACAAGTCGATGAGCGCCACAGGGATGTGACGCTATTGGCTACTCCAACAATAAGATAGAATAGACATACATACACCTTAAGATTAATACCGGGACAGTTTACTTAATTGAAATACTCACTAGCACACTGTGTAATTGCCGCCATACAAGGCGAGCAACGCTAGCCCCCCCTTCGGCAGCGGCTGTGAAAAGGCCAAATCGATCAGACCCTAATACCAAGGGTATTTTTAAGACACTGGCTACCGTCCTGCATAGCGTACGCGCTGCATGCCTCATCCAAAATAATTCGTTCTCGCTCCGCATTAATTTCGCTAACCGATGCGAGCACGTTGACCGCCATCAACTGGAAGCTCGATACCGGTTATAAACGCCGATTCATCAGACGCAAGAAAAAGTGAAGCATAGGCGATATCCCAGGCAGTACCCATTTTCCCGCGCAAAGGTACCGCTGAGTCCCGCTGCTTTCTTAACGCGTCTTTGGAGATTTTCCGGGCATCGGCAATACCTTCAATTGCCATCGGTGTATCCATAAGTCCCGGCATTATTACATTTGCGCGAACCCCAAACTTAGCATTACCCATAGCCACCGAATGTGTAAACGCGTTTAGCGCTGCTTTTGACGTCTTGTAGGCAACAATCCCCACCGAACAAAGAGCGGCTACCGAAGAGATATTAATAATGGACCCCGACCGCTGCTTTCTCATAATTGGCAGCACGTACTTGCAGGTCATAAAAGCGCCTTTTACATTGACTTCCATGATCGTGTCCCAGGCCTCTTGCGTAATCGATGTGGGGCCTGCATCTGCGGTTCCAATACCAACATTGTTGTGCAATATATCAATGCGGCCGAATGTGGACACTGCGGTTTCAGCTATTTTCTCGCAATCATTCTCATCTGTTATGTCCGCGACTAGGTAGATAGCTTCACCGCCCTCTTTAACAATCAGCTCCTGGGTTTCGCGCACCGAGCTTTCATCGCGATCAACTAACAAGACCTTGGCTCCTTCGCGGGCAAACAGAGCTGCGACTGCTCGTCCGTTGCCGATTGTTTCGCCCGGCGTTTGTCCCGCTCCCACAACTACAGCGACTTTGTTAGCTAATCTCATTAGTCTTCTCCTTGAAAGGTAATCTGGGTTTTTTGACTTTACAGCAACGCTGAGCCACAGCATCTGTTCAACACAAACGTCAGCGCGCCGTTACTATAAAGCGGTTTTGGCTCCGAAGTACTACAGAACAAACGCCTTGTTGGCCGCCTTGCCTTAGTGGCCGGAGCACAGGAATAAATCATCAGCATTGACGCGGCTTGCGATTATTATGACCTCGTTGAAAAGTTATTCTTATTATTAGCAATCGTGATTCACTACAAATACTCGCATTATTAAACGCTAGTTTACCTGCACTTAATAGATTATCGACAAAATCAGCGCAGTGGCTATGTAGCCATAAAATTGCCCCTTGGCGAGAGAACCGTTTTCCAGCTGCCGATCTAGCTCTTGTTTGGGCTGCCCTCCTTTTATAGTTCTGTAGATGATTGGTCCTTCGAATACAACGACGCCGATTGCCTTACCTAAAACCATCGCAAATAGCGCTGCTCTACCGAGATTATCTAAGGGAATCAGTAACAATACGAGAAAGACCAATAGAAAATTGCCAATGGGTCCACCAAAACTCATGAACAAAAATTGCTTCGCGGTGTTTTTCTCCATATTGAAACCAAAAACAAACTCTTCAATAGGTTTAGGCACCATCGGAGCATGGGAGCTTGCAACTCGGGCGCCGACAAAATGTCCCCACTCATGAAACTGTCCCGATAAATAGTGCCCTACTACTAAGGCTGTAATTACACTTAGAATATAAGCTAAGGGCAAAGCAGTTGATACAACCCAAGCATCCATTGCTGCAAAAACTGCCAAATAGAGCAAGATGCTTTTGCCATGATAGATTGCATTGAGTTTCAAACGCCGCATATCAGGTATAGATTCTTTTTTGCCACTCTTCTCTGGCGTTGCATTTCCTCGCTCTGCACTCTCCACTGCCGCTTCGGCTTTCTCGTCTGACATCATTTTCTCCGGGTCATAGATTTGACTTAAGCTTATCATACACGAGTCAATCGAAGTGGTAACCGTTCACCTTAATAGGCGCTGCGACATAATTAACCGCGATGGCTACACACTCTGCAGCAGCGAATTTACGAGAAGAATGTTGCTAGAGGCAGTTGCAAAGGGCTGCCATAAAGGGAGTGCAATGAAAGGACTTTAGTACTTAAAACCTGACTGAGCATCGCACAACAGCCCATGGAGTTTAGTTAGCACTGCACTAATACCGATCACATTCCCACAAGAGTAAACAGACCTAGCAGCTTATCGTGCTACTGAAAGTGATGTTAATAAGACCTCAACATAATTTTTATTACCGCCCCCCACGGCAGAAATGGGCCAATAGAGCCTCGGATAGCCAGGGCGGGACCGCGGCAGCTCAAAACGGAAAGTAGATAAGCATAGACCAAAGCTCCCAGGCTAAGGGCTAAGCCCCTCGACTTGGTTCTTGCTAGACAATAAACTCTGTATTTCTTGCTGCCGCTTCTTACTCAAGTCGTACATGCCATAACAAATAATTGCGCCTATTAGCGGCAGCGAAGCTAGCGGCCCCTCGACCATACCCAGCTTAAATAGCACTTCTGGATCGACCTCACCGACAATTGCCTTGGCGGGAAAACCAATCACATCGAGGGCGATACCACCCAGCAAGGCTCCTATGCCTATTGTCACCTTGCCAAAAAATGTACGCGCCGAATAGAATATCCCCTCCATACGGCGCCCGGTTTTTAACTCGTGTTCATCGGTGACGTCCCCCAGCGCAGAATATACCGAGATCGATACAATAAGACTGCCGCCATAAAACAACCAGTTGAAAACTAATAAAGTAGGAAAGAGAAAATCGGATCCATTTTCAGGAAAGATAAAAAATGACCGGGCCAGTACCGGAGTAGCCGAGGCAAAGGCCAACAATACGATACCAATCAACATAGTTTTACTTTTATCAAAACGTTGGTGCATCAACGGCACAATCAACGCGATCACAAGGAAAATGGGCAAATTGGTAAACGAAATCCATTTCACCAGTGAGGTAGGCAATTCCCAGTAGTGAATGTTCATTTGATAGTGAATGACATCGCGAATACCGGTAAGTGGGGAGATAAAAAAGAAACCGCCCAATAAAAACAAGTAGTTTTTATTACTAAGTGCCTGGCCAAACTCCTTAAGAAATTCACGGAAAGTGAATTTTGGTAAATTCTGCTGGGGTTGCGGCAAGTGCTCGATCTGATCCCGGGTCAAATAGGCGCTTAGCAAAATAAGCGTCATGGCGGCAATAGAAATGCTGGCGGCAAAATACGAGGCATCGTGGGGCTTGGCTATAGCGTTATTGGGGAAAAAATAGCCATAAAAAGAGAATGCTAATATAGAAGCACCCCAATAAAAGGCCAATTGATTCCAGCGCAACACCCGCGTTCGCTCCACATAATCACCGCTCAGTTCAGAGCCGAGTGCGAGATGGGGAACATGATAAGCAGTAAGAAAAACTTTAAACAGCGACGCGAAAATAAACAGCCAACTGAACAGCAGGCACTCTCGAATACTGTAGCCAAACAATCCCGGCTCTTCGCTGGCGTTGACGATAATATCCGGCGGCATATAAATACAGTAAAAAGCAGCGCCAATGGGAACAGCGGAGAGAAATATAAAGGGATGGCGGCGCCCCCACTTGGAGTGAAAACGATCGGACCACGCGCCGATCCAGGGGTCGGAAATAGCATCAAAGACTAGGGTCACAAAAAAAGCTGCACCGGCCAACGTGCCGGACAAACCCAGAGCCTGGGTATAGTACACCACCACAAAAGCGGATATCGCATAGTAAATCATGCCCTCCCCAAGACTGCCGCTGGCGTATTGCATTTTTGACTTAAAGGGAACGTGGGTGCGACTGTTTGCGGGCATTAGTAACTGTCTCTCAGGTCTGTGTGGGGTAGTGCTGGCATACCCTTCTTTTTGTTAACCGGCTTACTATAGGCTCCATCGCACAGGCAAGCAACAGCCGCTACTTGTGTAGGAAAACCCTTTTAAATCTGTATCGATATAGGCCAGCGATTGCAACAAAGAGAACAAAATACCGACTTCAACAACCTTATAGTAACTGCAAGTTTACCGTCACCGAAAAAATTAATTATCCTTAATAAATTGGAGGACACAAGGCGCACTCTCTATCTGTTACCGCTTGCAACGACCAAGCCAGCTGCGTACTTTCCCGGTAGCCCCCACCTATCTACAGTCCAATTTGTATTGTACGAGCCCTGTAGACTGGCTTTAAACCGACAAATAACTTCGCTGAAAATGCAGATAGCCGGGCTGGAAACGAACTACATAAGCTGCCCACTTATGGGTGGGCAGTTATTAATTACTACAACTGAACATCAAAGTAATTTTTAAAACGCTCATTGTACTCACCGTCCGTCAACTCATCGCCCATTTCTATCCACTGCTCAGCGGAAATTTTCGGGCGCCCGGCACAAATACCTTCGGCGTCGACACCTACAGGCCAGCGGAATTGGTAGTCTTCCTGATTGACCGCGGTCAAAATGGCATCAGCTACCTGCTGGGGGGAGGCAGGGGCCTTGAAGCCGGCGGCATAAAGCTTGCCATTGCGCCGCATAATGGGCTGATAAGGCGAGCTCTTGTCATAACGGGTCATATCCGCTGAGTTATCGAAAATATTGGTGGCAACCACGCCGGGCTCTACACAGTAAACCCGCACACCAAAACGATACACCTCATGGGCCAAGGCTTCGGTCGCGCCCTCAACCGCCCATTTGGAGGCAGAATAGGCAATTTGATTGGGGGTGGCCATAATGCCGACAATAGAGGAAATATTGACGATGTCGCCGCTGCCGCTCTCGCGCATGGCCGGCAATACTTTCTGAATACAGGCGATGGTGCCGAAATAATTAGTCTCGAATACCTGCCGGTGTTCGTCTTCCGGGGTTAGTTCCAGCGGCGAAGCACCGCCAATGCCGGCGTTGTTAACCAGCAGCGACACCGCACCCCGACGGTGGATGATATCAAAGGCCGTATCCAGCGAACTGCCGCTAGTTACATCCATTTCAATCACCTCTACCGGTAAATCTTCCGCCTTGGCCGCATCGATCAGCGGCTGTGCCTTGCTGGTATTGCGCATTCCGGCAAACACCTGATAGCCGTTGCGCGCCAAGTGCAGACTTGTTTCAAAACCGATTCCGGTACTGGTACCGGTGACCACGGCAATTTTCATAATCGAATCCTTGTTGTTAACAGGTTAATGGCTATAGGGCATGAGGTATGCCATGGAGACTATAGGGATTCGTATTATTATGCATCAATATAGATCGGCTAGGCCATATTTCTGACATTCAGCGTCTTTCCGCTACCCGCGCCCGTCCCGAGGCAGGGCTCAAGAAGTTCTACCAGATAGCGTGTCGGTACGACATCGGTGATTTGAGCACGATATTCCAAGTGCCGTTAATACTCGTTAGCCTTAGCTATCATTGATAGTTAACAGCTTGCTGAATGTAATAATGCCCCTGTGTTCTATCGCTAAGTATATTCTGCGGCGATAGATTAACAGTCGACAATATAGAGGTTGTCGGAAAAATGCGTCTGCTCTGCAGGCGTGCTGAAAGGATGCCCAAAGATTAAACAACAGGATAACGGCACTAAAGTCGCACGGTCTTACAATGCCGACCCAATAATACTGGCCAACTTATTACATCGGTTTAAACGATGCGCCAATACTCAGCATAATCTCGCGGACTTCTTCAATCGCAAACTTGGGCCGACGATCGAAATACAAGATGCCGTTTATTTCCTGCTGCACATCGGTAAGCTGAGTCCAGACAAAACCGCTGACTTGCTGGGCCGTATTAATCGTCTTCGCCACCTGCGTAAATCGCTCTCGCAACTGAGCCTCTGACTCCGGCAGGTCACCGTAGGAAAATTCGTCGCCGGCAAGATGCCCCGGGGTATAACCAATGCCCCCAATCTCGGAAAGTAAAATTGGCAAGCCAGCCACTTCGGCACCGGGCAGAGCACCGATTTTTTGTCCTACAGCACTATCGGCTTTATTCAACGGCGCCGAGGGGTGTTGCATCAATTCCTGCAGGCGCTGCTCCATGCTCGTCGATTCACCTTCGTATAGGTGCAATGTCCATAGGTCACCGCTGGAAAATTCCCAGCCGTCATTACCGACCACCAGTCGACTCTGGTCCTGCGCTTTGGTGAGACTGACTATTCCATCGACAAAGGCACGCTGCTCCGGCCGGTCGACCTGATTCCAAATACCCCAGCTCTCGTTAAAAGGCACCCAGGCAATAATGCAGGGATGTTGTCGATCCCGCCGCAGCACGGCCATCCATTCTTGGTTCAGTGTTCTCACTAATTCGTTGCTAAATACCCGGCCGGAGGGCATCTCTTCCCACACCAGCAACCCCAACCGGTCGGCCCAATACAAATATCGCGGGTCTTCAATTTTTTGGTGTTTTCTGGCACAGTTAAATCCCAGCGCCAAGGTCAGCTCAACATCACGCTTAATACTCGCATCGTCGATGGCGGTATACCAACCCTGCTCGAAGTAACCCTGATCTAATACCCCGCGCAAATAAATAGGCTCGCCATTGAGGTGAATGGCATTACCGCTGCAACTCACCTGCCGCAAGCCCACATAACTTTCCACCGTATCGATCAATACATTGTCGCTACTGTACAAGCGCAGAATCAGTGGGTGTAGGGTTGGACATTGCGGTGACCACAGGGCCACACCCGCCACGTCTAACTCCACCTTAGCCTCAGCGCGATGACCAAACTGATTTTTGCCGCCGCAATGAGATTGTCCGTCAACCAGCAACTCCACCTCTAGCCGATAGTCATTTTGTCGGTTGCTCTCAACCCAGCAGCGCAGGGTCGACGTCTGTTCATTGAATTCGCTGTGGATAGCATCGATATGGATTTTGGGCAGCGGTTCCAACCATACGGTCTGCCATATCCCGCTAACGGTGTCGTAGTCAATCGGCCATTTTGTGGTACCTGCTTGTTTGCCCCGGGGCTGAGTCCAGGACAACGAGTCCTCGACCCGAATCACCAGGGTATTGCCTCCTCCTTGCAGGGCGTGGCTAATATCGATAGCGATTGGATCAAAACCACCGCGGTGCTGACCTACCTCTTGGCCGTTAACAAACACCCGAGCCCAGTGGTCACAGGCACCAATATGCAGTAACAACTGCTCGTCCCATAACGCCGGCACCAAAAAATCTCGGCTATACCAATTAACCGCCGCCGGCTTGAGATTGTGCTGTCCCGACGCCTCGGACTCTATCGGGAAAGGCACCGTGATCACATCGGGGAAATCGCCGGACAGATACCACTGATCATCGAGGCCACCGTCTTCGGTGTCGGCCTGAAAACGCCATTGACCGTTTAGATTAAGCCAACGTTCTCGCTGTAGAATGGGCCTGGGATATTCGGGCCGAGGCTGCGTGCTCATTTTATATCCTTACAATGCAGGCAGACTATTGCTGCCACAATCGATAGCTGCGAGGCACTAACACGGACCGCTAAGCCTCTAGCTGTGCTAAATATTGTTGTATTTTCTGCACCGAGCCCATGCCGTATTGCGCCATTTTTTGCATTTCATCTGGATCCGGCTCGCGGTCATCGGGCAGGGTAAAACCATCCAGCCGGGCATTTTTCAGCCACCGCTGTAACTCTTGATCCTGACTCCAACGTACACCATTTAACAAATTAGTGAGTGTCGTGCGCATAAAGTCAGTATCGGAATCGGGGTGAGGAATGGGGTTACACAGTTCGTTTTTAACCACTTCGTCTTGATAACAGGCTTCAATATGGCCGATAAAGGCTGCGCTAAATACTTGCTGGCAGGTTCTCACCGACTGCAGGGTAATACTGTCGCCAGTAAATACAGGGGTCTCCGGGCGACGTTCTAGTCCATCGGCAGAGCAATCTACATGCAAGGTCTGCGGCTTGATCGGCAATTCACCCTCATCCATGACCAAGGTGTCATTATCGATACGCTGGACTCGCCCCATTCTAATAATGTTTTTAATCCGCTTTAATTGCTCAAGCTCTGCCTTGGTCACGGTTGCGCAGCGGTACATAGTGGGCGTTATAGTGTCATCGAAGCGCAATAACTGACCTGTAGCGTGAACCCTGTTAAACATATCCTCAATGGATTCAGATTCAGCGATAGCCTGATACTCTTTTAGGAATCCCTCTGGGATACCGGCACCGGATTGTCTGGGTTGAATATTGGCCCTATCCATTAACCAGGAATCACGGGGCATCACCCAGCTAATACTATCGGGGTCGACGGCATTTTTAAGTAAAAACAAACAAGCATCCATGCCGGTCTTACCCGCCCCCACCACGGTATAGTGCTGGTATTGACCGGTGACTTTAGGCAGCGCATTGAGGGGCTCACAATGGGCCTCAGCGGCCACAGGGTAGGAAGGCGCCCGCATTGAAGGTACCGTGACATTCATATAAGTAGCATCGACCACCTTTTTAGCTTCGACCTGGTACTGCGCGCCTGACACCAGCGAACTAAACGTTTTATCGCCTTGGTACTCACACATCGGAAAGTACTGCACCCGGCCACTGGCAACAAATTGTTGCTGCATAACCTGATCGAAGTAGGCTACCACTTCCGAGTTGGTGGCCAGCTCGTGCAGCCCCTTATTCCAACCTGTAACATCTATGGTGCCGCTACCTAGAGACCGGGAGTTAACCCCGTAAAATGCAGAGGGTTGGTGCAAGCGCACAAAGGGATAAGCATTGTTCCAGTGCCCTCCGGGCTGGTGATGTCTGTCGACCATAATGACTGTGGCATCGGTTTCAGTCAGCAAAACGTCGGTAAAGGCCATTGCCATAGCGCCGGTGCCGATCACCAAATAGTCGGCCGATAGTTTTGTCGTAACCATAGTGTTACTCCGCGATGTTATTTTTAGTAATACTGTTTATAGATCAAAAGTTACCGTAGCAATAGGGTTATCTAGCCAGCGTCAACAGAGCACTCTGGTCACTGCTTCTAACAGCGGTGTTAGACCGCCAGCTTCTGCACACAACTTAACACTTCGGCTTGATATGTCTTGCCGCGCTCGTTGAATAGATCTAATACATTGAGTGAGGTCGGCACATAACCAAAGCCAATTTGCTGCTGTGAATGCCACTGAAAGATCGAGCCACCCAGCCCCATCCAACCGTAAAAACCCTCTCTGCCGGCATTAAACGCCCGCTCTTCCCTGCTACTACGTGCCGAGGTTTCAACAAATTGCGCCACCCCGCCCTGGGTGAAAGTGGTATTACTAAAACCCATGTCTTTTTTCTGCGGCTCACCGTGCATGGCGTTCCAACCCTGTGTGGATATATATTCGGTGCCCTCAAAGCTGCCGCCTGCCGACATCATTGCGGCAATTTTCGCCAGTCCCCGAGCACTGCATTTGGCACCGGCGGAGGGTGTTTCTCCCATCGCCACGGCCTGCTCATTGAAAAACCCCACCCCCTCCATACCCACCAAGGGTGCCGGGGCGCCCTTGCCAGAGCTCTTTCTCATCAGCGGCAAAAGCCTGGCAAGCCTGGCGATTAGCTGGAATATATTGTGCTCCATACGCCGCCAAAACTTTGGCTTTAGCCCCTCTAAAAACTGGAACAACATGCCCAACGGTGTCACCTTGACAATGCGATCGAGCTCAGATTCTTTCACCCCAATGATGGCATCGACTTGCAACGGGTCGCTGATATCCTGACGCAAAAATTCGCCAATAGTACGCCCAGCAGGATCGACCCGGCGAAATAGCTCGTTGACGATCCAGCCCCGGGTGACCGCGTGATACTCTCGATCGCTGCCCTCGGGAAAACTCTGGCCGTGGGCTTCGATAATACTGCCCACCTTATTTTGCTTAATATTTTCTGGCAGTAGATCTTCAGGTTCGATAGACACGTTAAAGTTAGCCAGCCCCGCCTCGTGACGCATCAATTGCGCCACTGTGAGCGCCTGTTTACCACTAGTGCCAAACTCGGGCCAGTAGTCGCTAATCTTGGCGCTGTAGTGCAACAGGCCCTTGCCAGCCAGTGAGCCAATGGCAATTGACTCTAGGCTCTTGCCACTACTGAACACATTGACCAGAGAATCCGGAGAAAAATTGTTATCTTCTCCGGCGGTCGCCCACAGGTCGACCACTTTCTCACCTCGGTGATAAACGCAGAGCTGGGTATTGCGTTCCATCAGATTCTGCATATTGTGCCGGTACAAGGCCTCTACCGACTCGAAGCCCGCTGCGACTGTGCCGTCGATCTGAATGGTTTTAGTGGCGCTACTGCCCATGGATGCATCCTTTTTGTTATTGGACCTACAGTCTACTGCAAATACGAGGCCCTGACTAAGTGCAGGTGTACAGCACGGGCCAGGACAACAACCCTTCCGAAGCGCTGCGACCGCTCGGCAACCCTGTAAGCAATAGTTGCCAGCACTGTGCCAGACAACACTGCGCAGCCGCTAACATCCCACAGAAACACAAAATGTAAGCACTGACTATCAGTAGAAAGCCCATAAAAGGAAATAGTTAACGCAAGATAACAACGTTAATACAGCACTGGCATCCGCTATCGGTACCTATGAGAAGGTTACAATCCCGCAATTCGCTCAATAGCCCAGAACATCGCGATTGTCCTGACGACCGTCGCCACCGGCTTTTCTATCCGCTCCAAAATTGCCGAAGGGTTCAACTTCAAGCGCTGAAAGTATCGAGCAAAAAAACGATACAAAAATAGCACCGCCCAACCCCTAAGGCGCGCCACGCAGCCGTTGCTGCAAACCCTTGACCGACTCGGCCGGAGCAACCGTTTTCAGCTCGGCCAAACACTGATGTGCCTGAAACGATTTGTGCCGAACCTGCATATCACACAGGGCGTACAAATGCTGGACATTACCGCCTAATTGGTAGGCCTTGCGAATGGCCTGCTGGGCGGCGCCGACTTGGCTCGCCTCCAGACTCAATCCATGCACATAATGAAATTGCGCATTGTTGGGCTCAACTAGGGTTGCCTTATGTAAATACTTGATGGCGAGGGCGGTGTTTTTCGCGCGAATATAGGCCAAACCCAAACTGTAGGGAACACTGCCGTTGTCGGGGTTGGCCTGCTCTCCGGCCTTTAATATTTCGATCGAGGCCGACTCTCGTCCCTGCGCCCGGTAAAGATCGGCTAAGTTGACGTAGCCATTGGCAAAATGAGGCTCAATGCGAATGCTATTTTTCAAAGCCGCCTCGGCCTCGGGATATTTCCCCTGCTGCACAAACACATTGGCTTTATTAGTATGGGCAAATCCGCGGTCGGCATTAAAGTCTTGCGTACGCAAATATTCATCCAGCGCCGGAGTTAGCTGCTCTCGCTGGACGGTACTTAAATCACGCCAAAGCGGCATTAGTACCAGCGCCGCTTCATTACGTACCGCCAATACCTTATCGCTCAACAACGGCGCCAGTAATTGCCAGCGCTGCCCCCCCTCAATACCCTGAGCGCCGCGAATAGCGCCAGTGCGAATATGTTCGTCGTCGTGTCGCAAACCCCTGGCGATCGCAATCGCGGTATTGTTGTTGATGACCCCATCCATACGCTCCAGTGCCGAGGCGCGAATAATAGGCGCCTGCTGGGCATTTTGCGCCACGTGCGACAACGCGTCGGCGGCCTGACGATAACCCTGGTCAATAGCAGAAAATACCGGTGCAAACGGTTTCTCCGCACGCTCGTTATCGGTACCAGCTATCACAGCCCAGTTTTTAACCGCCTTGTCGCTCCATAGCGAATCCTTGTTTTCATGGCAGCTAAGACAGGTATCGGGAGTACCCAGGCTGCTGGCAAAATCCGGACGCGGTATATGCCAGCGGTGATCACGACGAGAATCTATCTCCATATAGGTGGTACTGGGCATATGGCAATTGACACACTGTGCACCGGGGGAACCCTGCGAGTGGTGGTGATGCTTTGCGCTGGCATAGGTTGTTGGCTGGTGGCACTGCAGACAAACCGTCTCTTTGGGCAGCACTAACTTGGCGGAGTGCGGGTCGTGGCAGTTGCTGCACACTACCCCCATCTTGTTCATTTTACTTTGCAGGAATGAGCCGTAGACATAGTCTTCGTCGTAGACCTGGCCATCGGCATAATAGCGCCGACTGTTGATTAAACTCAAACTATAACGGTCACCAAATGAGCCACTGGCGACATGATCGTCGCCGCTGATCTGTGTATGACGGCTGTGGCACTGAGCGCACACTAGTACCTGCTTACTGGCGCCTTTGTGCCCATCATTACGCACCGGCATCTTGGTGGTTTTTCCGGGGGTTGTGACCCAGCGATCTACTGACTTAGATAAGTCTCGATCAAAACCTGCGCCAATCAGTGATTTGTCTGCTGTTTTTGTCCAGTCGATATGCGCACTGGCAGGGCCATGACAGGCCTCACAGGCCACGTTTATTTCACTGAAAGTGGTGTTGTAGGTATTTTTCTCGACATCAAAATTTTTCTCTACGTTAGTCGAATGACAATCGGCGCACATGTAGTTCCAATTTTGCCCACTGTTAGTCCAGAAAAACTCCTGATGTTTCTGCTTTTGCTCGGGATACAGGCGGAACCAGCGCTGGCCACCGGTGGCCGCTGCGCGATTGTCCCAGGCAAAGGGAATTAACTGTATGCGGCCATCGGGAAATGCCACCATATACTGCTGCAACGGCTCGACGCCAAAGGTATAGCTAACCTGGTAGTTCTTTAACTGCCCCTCTGGACCGGCGATATTGACCCAGTATTGAGCCCCTTTCATAAAAAAACGACTGACCTGGCCATCAAACACAATACTGGCATCGTTGAAATCGCCCCGCACCGCGTCGGCGGTGGCATGACGCATAGCCATATCGTGGTGGGAGCCCTGCCAAGCTTTGCTTTGGGACTGATGGCAGCCGCTGCATTGTACCGCTCCCACATAGTCTGCGGCTGCAGCCTGATGCACAGCACAGCTAGCGGCAATGATGAAAAGCAAGACTGGAATATTTAAAAGCGATTTGATAGTGGATTACCCGTAGTCAACGCAAACCCAAGCGGGGCCTGACGCGCAATAGTAAACCCTGAGAATGTAAACCGCCACTGCGAAAACAACACCTTAAGCAAAGCTAAGCCCTGATACCAAACCATAGAATGGCGCGGCAGTAAGCCCATGTTGCAGTAGCGCTAATTGATAGCGGACTCAACCCTAGTAGATTGCGATGCCCCGCCAAAGGAAACAATGTCCGCCGCCTACTGCGCGTCGCCAATACTCTTAAATCGCTGCAGCAAGGACTCAACTAAAAAGTCTCGCACAGCGCGCACCCTCGACGTATAGCGCAGGTCGGTGTGATATAACACCCAGATATCGGTAAACAGTTCCGGCTCGCTGATCCGTACCAGCAACGGTTCGCTGTCGGCTACCATACAGGGCAAACTGGCCACGCCAAGCCCCTGCTGGGCGAGCGTAAGCTGCATCAAAATATCATCATAAAATCCGACCGCTGGTAGATGGTCCAGGCCGTGGCGAGACTGCCAGCTTTGCGGGTTTCCATAGGCAATCATTTGCGCTTTAGAATCCACGCTAAGGGGTTGATAGCGATCAATATAGTCCTGGGTCGCGTAGGCCGCCATAAGTGCCTGGCCCACTTTGCGTCCTACCAGATCCTCAGTGGGCATTTTGGTAAGACGAATGGCTATATCTGCCTCGCGCTTACCCAGATCTGCAACGGAATGGTTCAAATCAATTTCTGGCAAAATATTGGGAAATTGCGCCTTTAACTCGGCAAAATCGGGCAACATCGCGGGATGAGAAAAGACATTGGGCATCGAGATCTTGACCACGCCCTCTAGGGCGCTGTCCCGACCAGTAACGGCACGGTCTATAGACTGTACGCTCTCTTCGATGTCGCGCACCCCCTCCACCACATCCTCACCGGCCCTGGTCAAACGAAAGCCCACCGCATTGCGCTCAAAAAGCCGCGCCCCTAGCTTGTCTTCCAGCCGGTCCAGTCGGCGCAAAACTGTAGAATGACTCACACCCAGCTTCATTGCCGCCGCCCTTATAGAGGGTGTGCGAGCAACCATCAGAAAAATACGATAATCATCCCAATCCATAGTGGTCCATTATTAAACCGTTATTTGCTAGCAAGGGCATTATCATATCACAAATAAACCACTATGCTTGGTCTACATTCGCACCACTATAGAAATATTAGCTATTATTGGTTCTTATTCTATACTTTACTGAGTATCATTTATGAATACTGTGTTAATATGCCTCACTATTGCTACCGTAATACCCATTGTGTTAGCCTTCACATCGTTAAGATATCACACGGCCCAATTTGGCAAACCCGATATCAATACACCCAGGCCAACCAGCTAGAGGGTAGCGGCCATAGAATAGTTGCAGCACAACAACAAGCGTGGAAGGCACTGATCATGTATGCCGCGGCCTTGCTAACCACGCAACTAACAGGCCTTGATCTTGCCGCTATTGCCGCTATTGCCACTGCCTCGGTGATTTTCATCGCCGCGCAAATAGCACACGGGGTTTTTATGTCACCGGTATGGCACCGATGCGTACATTGAGCTTCGCTATAGGCTTAGGCTCCATTATTTGGATTTTTGTTCAATCGCTCAATGCTCAATGCTCAATGCTCAATGCTCAATGCTCAATGCTCAATGTTTAACAACTAACGCTTAACCATCACACCCTGGAGAAAACTATGAAAACTGTATTTTTATCAATTCTTGTCACACTGGCCTTATTTAGCCAAGTTGCTAGCGCGGCCCCGGTCAAAAACCAAAAGCAAGCCGTAGCGGCCTGCAGAGATCACGTGAAAAATAATTTCGAAGACTTTCAGCGCAGCAAACTGAAAAAAATCAGATCTAAAAAAGGCTACTTTGATGTCCGCCTGGGCGTTAACTACAGTGGCCAGAAGAAGTCCGTTAGTTGCAACGTCGCCAAAGACAGCGGTATTGTCACTATTACCTAATCAACACCCACTACTTTTTTGTGTAGCGGTCTTACCAGCTAAAACAAACAAGGGATTAGCAGCTTACGCCGCTAATCCCTTGTTTGTTTTAGGATCCACAAAAATAGACCATTAACTACGCAGTGAAAGCCTGATAAATATAACAACGACATTACTTAGCCGTAGCTATATGACACCACTAGCCGGCGGCATGGATACCAACCAACCCTTTATCAGTCGAAGTTGATCCAATGCGGGGGAATGTTCTCTTCAACTAATTGATTGATACTAATGCTCACGATATCGTGTTCAGCACCCACTTCGTCGGCGAAGCGCGACGCTTTACTACTGCGCGCGATCACCATGGCATTAGGATGCTGACGTTTGAGCCACAGCGAGGTACGCAGGTTGTCCTCTTCACCACCGGTGCCCAGTACAAATACAATATTATTACCACTGAGGTCGACATCGGCGCGCAGCCGCTGCCATACCTCCGGATTTGAAATATCGCCCTCATAGACCTCCCGCCGATAGTCCGGAGAAAAGGCCATCTGCTCCTCGGCAACCATCACCCTGCGATAGGCGTCTTTTTCGATGATTACCACCGTGGCCAACTCACCTATGGCGTGGCGCTGCAACTCCTCCAGTATGGTCTGCCCAAAACGACCAAAACCTGCAATCACTACCACATCTTTTTCGTGGGTTTCGTGGAAGTGGTGTAGCATTTTACTACGCACCAGACCCGTCGCCGCAAGATGGTAGGTATTAAAGGGTTCGCAGGTCTTGGCGACCTGAGTGTTTTCCATGGCGCGCAAAAACCGCAAGCGGGCGCAGTGAATAACCACCTTGGGCCCAATGCCCGGCACCAACCTTATTAAGCTACTAGCTGCCTCGTAACTACGCAGACTATTGTCCGATAACAGCAGTATTTTTTGTGCGCGAGCCGGCTGTAGTTGGCACAGGAAAAACTCGTGCGTGATATCGCCCAGTACAAAACTCGCATTCAAACTCTGCTGTAACTCGTCGATAATAGACTGCTCCGGCTTGCGCAGCGACACCACAACAACCGGAATATGAGCATTGTGGCGACGCAGCACCCGCAGATAGCTCAGCGAAAGCTCACCAGCACCAACAATAATAATATGTTTTTTCAGTCGTTTGAGATACCAACTCTGAGGTGAGAAGGCACGCAACATCGCCTCCATCAATGCGGTCGCCGCCAGTATCGGAGCACCAAAGTAGCTAAGCCACAGCAGCACACGCCCGTACAGAGGTCCACCCTGAGGCGTGCCCAAATCGACTCCACCCACAACAAACAGGCTCAGGCTGTAGTAGGCCTGCACCAAAAAATCCGCAGTAACCACTTCCGGTCGCTCGGAGACTGACACCCCAGAACCAAAACCAATCAGTGCGGCACCAAAAAATGCCAGTCCGCCCACCGAGCGCCAGGGGATATGCTTGTTACTGGGGCGAAAGTATCGGTTCACTGAGCAACCATGTAACACGGGGTTACAAAAAGCGCAGAGGGGTTTTTACTGCCACTGAATGAAGGCGTTCCGTTGGCTATCAATAGTTTCATGGTGTAGTTCTAGGGCACTGTTCAGATGCCGCCGGAGATATGTCCTTTTTCAATTTAAATGACTATTAAGACCAAGTTAAGGCCAAGCTGTTGACACAGTTACGAGCACTATGCTGCCGCGTAGCGCTAACAGCTGTTCACCGACAACCATTAGCGTAATAATAACGGCACTGCTCGAACTTGGAATGGTAGCTAGAAGCAAATGCCAACAATGCAAGCAAACACTTCATTAGCGTTCAGTACAGCTGCAATATTCTAACCGCTCGCTGATTGTATTGGCAGCTTTATTACCACTAAGAGGGTCAACACAATCGCCAAAACCCCAGAGACACTGCATATACACCAGAAATGGGCGACTGCTTTCTGCGCAATTTCTTAGCTAAAAGTATGTATAACGCCCGAACTAACTAGGGCAATAATTACCCGGGGAAACCGTATCATCCCATTCCCCCAGCTACTAGCTGACCAGCCGTCACAGCACCCGGTTATCGCAGCACTGCGGCATGAGTTTTCTCCCGGTGGCGCAGCCACGATGACCGGTCCACGCGGTTATGCAGAGCTACGATAGGACCCAAATAAAGTATTATTGTTCATTTTGCATTAGTGATAATATAATATTTGTGCAAGCACCTTTTGTAAGACGCCTTTGGCCGCCACCCGAGCTTGTTGTAACGCAGGGAAACTGTAGGAATCTCTAACAATGCGAGTTAAAGCAGCGCTGCATTTACAGCGCCCGCAGCGTTTGTCTATTTTACTGGCTACTATGTTATTACTGGGAACCAGTACTGCAAAAGCGCAGGAGCCCAGCGAGACAGCACAGAGCATTCAATACCTGAGCATCCCCACTGTATCCCAGTCCCTAACAAAAGGCTTTTACAGCGGCCTAGCCAAAAAGGTTACCCGACAGACAGGGAAGAAAATTACCTTTCATTTTCCCTCTAGCTACTGCCAAACAATTCGCCATGCAGTGGACCCAACACAGAACTACGACGTACTCAATCTACCGCCACATATTGTTCCGATAATGATGCGCCTAAAAGGCTATACCCCCATTATCGTCTCCAGCTCATCCATACGTGGCGTTTTTGCATTTCGCGACGAAAAGAGAAACAAACAGAGGCCATTCAAAATCGCCCTGGCCGACAAGTACGCCACTACTAGCTTTGCCGCGCAGCAACAGATCGCACAACTGCTAAGTCGCCACAAATCAACAGCAAACATAAGCTTGCAAGACATTGAATTTGTCAACCATGTAACCCACGACAACGCCCTAGTATCCTTTTTTAAGGGGAACACTGATGCTGTTGCGATCGTCAATACGGTATTCAATCGAAGCGTGAATCTGTTCAAAAGCAACGTGATAAGTAGCGTTTACAGCGCGGACTATCCACGCGTTGTTCTGCTCGCTAGGCCAGGACTGGATCTGCTAGCACGACAACAATTAACAGCTGTATTTACAGTCCCCCGCGACGCCTTGACAGCAACCGACCCCTTTGCTGACATCGATATTAGAGCAATCAAGCCAAATGAGTACCTGCACCTACTGACGTTACCCGACATGGATATTAGCGAGTGCCCAAACAGTGAAAGAGTGCTGAGTGAACCGTACTTATTATCGCCCTAAACTGCCACCCGGGCCCGCCTCCTGCTCCGCGCTTTTACTCTCAATAGCGCTGGTGGCGACCCGCTACTATACCTATAGCTTTAGCTCTCCCGCCTTAGTCCTTATATTTAAGCCACTTTGCCCGGCAATATCACCCCGCATTGTGCATCAGTATAACCACTGGCTTTTTGGTAGCTAATCTCGCCGCCGATAATAACGGTATCGATGCCTATCGCATCCCGCACATAGCGGTGGCCATCCCCCGGCACATCCTGCACAAAGTATTCTGGCCCCCGGTCGATCGTCTCTTTGTCGAAGATAGTGATATCGGCGACATAATTATTTTTCAACAAACCGCGTTCTTCAATACCCCAGATGGCGGCGGTCTCGAAGGTGATTTTCCTGATCGCCTGCTCTAAGGTCAGCAGCCCCGCCCGGCGTACAAACTGAGCAAGCAGATGCCCTGTATCGCCAAAGGTGGCGAAGGATAATATATGCGCACCACCATCACTGGCACCAATCATCACATTGGGGTGGGCCAACAATGCACCGACTTTTTCAACATCGTTGTGACCCATATCGGCAGACAAAAAATGCGCCTGCAGGTCTTCTTCCAGCGACAGGTCGATCATCACATCCAGCGGCGTACTGTCTTGAAGCCGGGCAATTTCAGCTAGCGTTTTACCCACCAGCGCTTGGTTTTTAGCATGTTTTACCTGACGCAGCACCAGCGCTGGCCACAAACCGCCCATGAACGCAGCCTCCTCAGTCAGCTTTTTACGCGTATTGCTGTCACCAAGGGCAGCTACTATTTGCTCTTTGTTGCCAAAACGAATTATCCGATACCAACTTGGCAGCCGCATAAACAGCAAACTGGGCACCTCCAAGCAAAAACTTATATCGATAGGCCGGGTCTGCACCTGGGCCCACACTCTGGCGCCTCGGGCAAACTGTTCTTCAACTCGGGCAATCATTCGATCGACATTGGCAAACTCGTCATTGTTTACAAACAGCGGCGAAAAAGTGGTTGGAATATTGTATTTGAGCGACAGCTCAGCCAACTGATCGATTCGCGCCAGGGTTAGATCGACATCAAAAAATTCATTGACGATCTGTAGAATACGCCCAAATTCCCCCAGCACCGCACAGAGCCCATCAAGCTCTTGATTATTGGCATAACGACAAGGCACTGCCTGCATTTTTTCATCGACATCGATAAAACTGGTCGACATACCCACCGCGCCGGCATCTAAACACTCTCGCAACAACTGCTGCATGGTAGTGATTTCCGCCGTGCTCGCAGTTCGCTCATTCGCCGCGTCCCCCATCACCCACAGCCGCAGCGCACTGTGACCAACCAGCGGCGCAACGTTAATACTTAGATTGGACCGTATGCGCTCAACATACTCGTCAAAGGTCTGCCAATTCCACACCACACCCTTCTCAAAAGCGACCAGAGGCATCTCCTCGATCTGATTAAACATGCCCACCAATTTCATGCGATGCTCAGCCTTTAGCGGCGCCAGCGACAGCGAGCAATTACCCGGTACAATGGTGGTAATACCGTGCTCGATACTCGGCTTGGCATGACCATCCCACAATAGCTGCGCGTCAAAATGGGTATGGGGGTCGATAAAACCCGGTGCAACGACCTTGCCCGAGGCATCAACAACAACTTTGGCCGCGGCTGTTATCTGCCCTATATGACTGATTCGGCCGTCTTTAATAGCAATATCGCCTCTGTAAGCGGGCATTCCGGAACCATCGATAATGGATCCATTTTTCACGATGAGATCTAACACAGCAATTCTCTCTATTAATTGAATCGGTTATAGGAAATACTGAGCGCCTGCTGGACTTTTTCCCAACTGTGCCCCGCCAATTGCTCTAGGCTTGTTGCCTCGCAACTGTCCATTAAGTGCGCAGCCGCAATAGAATCCAGCACAACGTCACTGCGGCCACCATTACTATAGCGAATAGAAACTACCAGCTCGGCATTGCCCTCGTGGGCGGCGGCGACCTTGGCCCGCTCAATAACGGCCATGTTGTCAGCTTGCCCTAGGCGGTTCTAGAAAAATAATATCGCAGGGCAAGATAGGATTCTTACCATCGCTCGCTGGGCGCATAAACACATGCAAATTCCAGCTCTGCAACTGGCTGACAGCCTCTTCATTTGGCAATTCACTGAGCTCTCGTTCAGCTATCGAATTCCAACTGTCACCATCGCTGGGAAACAGTGACTTCCTTACTTCGGACAAAGACATTAGGAACCTCTTGATGAAAACACTGGCAGCGCAGGATTGGCAATAAACGACCGCCCCCTTACCTGGTGGTAGCTATGCGAACAATTGCGTCGATGACCAGCACTGCCATATTATTGTTGTTAGGCAAAGCTATGTGAAGCACGTGTATTTTGAATATACTGAAGAGTAACAGTAATGCGGTCATGTTCGCTACAGCGTAATATGACAACCCGTTAAGAAAGCCCAGGGAGCACGTTTCCACAACACTGCTCTTGGAGTGGATTCAGCCACGCAATTGCCAGCATTAAAAAAAAGAACCCGAAGGGGGGGGGAGCCGATTGATCATAACATCGCCCTTGTTTATGTGGGTCACGCCATGAATAAGTGCTTCAACGGAATACCAGAGGCATGAAGTAGCGGGCAAATATAGCCAAGCATTGCTTGTGCACACGGAAATATTGCCAATGAACAACATTTTTTAACGAACTAGGTGTTTCAACCTCCCCATATGCAATATTCATTGATGTATATCCAAACAAAGTTCTTCAATGCTGCCATCATGATAATGCGCTCTGCTCATGAAATCACAGCGCTCTCAGAGCGTAGGTGACAATAAGCCATAGCTCGGCCGCTACCACGGGAGCGAGGCCAGGGACAATCTTAGAACGCCACTGTAGCCGCTTACCCATAATAAGCAATCTGCGTACCAGCGATTGTAATCCTAGGCACTGCAACCCCTCGATGAAAACCCGAGAAAAACTGGATCTATTACAGAGCCGAAGAAGAGAACGAAAAGCAACAAGAAACTCAAAACAGCAAACATATTTATTATTCGCAGGAGGCAGCATGCAACAGTTCAAATCAAAAACACTATCACCATCGATTATGGTATTGGTCAGTGTATTATCGACCCAGGGTACTTTCGCCGATGCGATCGCTGACGCTCTGGACTCCGGTAAAGCTTATGGCAATTTCAATTTGCGCCATGAAAGTGTCAATCAGGATAACGCGCCCAAAGATGCTAGCGCTTTAACCTTAAGGTCACGGGTTGGCTATATTACCGGCGAGTCTAGCGGCTTTAGCGCCACCATTGAAGTGGAAGACAGCCGTGTGGTAGCCGGCGTCGATGATTACAATAATACCAATGGTAAGCATGCGGGTGAATACTCGGTGATTGCCGACCCGGAAACCACAGAACTTGATCAAGGTTTTTTACAATACAAAACAAAACAGCTTTTGATCAAGGGAGGACGTCAAGTCATCACTATGGACAACCACCGATTTATTGGCCATGTCGGCTGGCGCCAAGACAGGCAAACCTTTGACGCGCTCAGCGCTGAATATACACCAACAAAAGCGCTGTCAATGCGATATGCGTATTTGGATCAGCGCAATCGTATTTTTGCTGACGAGAAAGATATAGACTCTAAAGATCACCTTATCAAGGTATCGTACAAAATGGATATGGGCACTCTAACAGCTTATGCCTATTTACTGGAAGAAGATGAAACTGGTGAAAAAACCCACGATACTTTTGGTGTGCGCTTTAATGGTCGCACTAAAGCAGGCGATTTTGAACTGTTGTATACAGCAGAATTTTCCAGTCAAGAATTCGAATCGGCTACCGTCGAGTATAGTTCCGACTATGTGTTCGTAGAAGCTGGCGCCGCGATTAATGGTATCACTGCAAAAATAGGTTATGAGGTACTAGGCTCAGATAATGGTCTCTACGGCTTCTCCACACCTTTAGCGACGCTGCATAAATTTAACGGTTGGTCTGATCAGTTCCTGGCCACACCGTCTCAAGGCTTGGTGGATTTAACTGTGGCCTTTTCGGGCAAGCTAGGCGGCGGTAAATGGGTTGTTGCTTACCATGACTTTGAAGCTGACAAAGACAGCGCCACTGTTGATGACTTAGGTGACGAATTCAATTTTTCGTACGTCCGAAAATTTGGCGAGCACTACTCAGCGGGCATTAAGTACGCGGCCTATGATGCGGGTGATGCCGCTACCGGCAAGGTCGATACTGATAAATTATGGCTTTGGGTAGGCGCTGAATTTTAAGCTATTAGCTAGTCTATCCAATACCAGTTTTGCAGGCAGGCTTCGGCCTGTCTTTTTCTGGCAATTCGAGATCACGTAAATAAGCAACATTTTACGTACAATTCACTGCAGAAAATTTCAGCTGATGTCCGCTCACGGCCGCCATTGAACGGCTTGAGGCATCCGACAGGTCTGCGCTGCTAGTGCCTAATGTACTAGCGATGGTATAGGGACTCCGCCACCGGATATTGAGATTATTAATCCGCCGCTACACCGTCAAAGCACGGAATTCAACGTGCAACATTCTAATCAGTTGATATTCGCTCTGTGGACTCGACACTACTTGAAACCCGAGTTTCAAGATAGCATAACGCGTCTCTAAGTGGCGAAATTTTAGCGAGACTTACCCATATTGGCATGGGTGATGTAGGAAAAGAAGATCGCAATAAGCCGGTAAACAACATAATAGACCGTCGGAATACCAAACAGCCCAGTGACTACTCCTGCCGCGAAATATCGAAACACCACATCACCTACATGCTGCCGGGTGCCGCTAGTCGCCTTTACTAAATACCCATATCGAGACGGCGCTCTACTTTTTTACCACCGCTCTTCCGGCATCACAAAAAAACTATGCATACACGAGACAATTCACCTGCGCGCCGGCCAGCCATGTATTAAAAAGGATTGCATTTTTCCTTAGCCAATATAACCACTAACGGAACTACTAATTGGCAAACTACTACACAGAGCACCGGCTGTCGGACTAAATTAAGGCAGTCGATAGTAGCTATATTCTAGTTGTATGCTACCGAAAGGGAGAGATTGTTTCTGCTGCATTCCTCAACCGCAGTACCTAAGCTATAGCAAGCCAGATAAATGCGCTCGCTGTGCAAGACATATCTCCTGTCTTGCAGAATTCACGATAACAAGGAAGTGTTGATGCGCCGCGAAAAATAAGAAACTTATACTCGTTGATAGCCCTGTATTTTGTCTTTTTGACTATTCCTGCGAATTAAGACGGGCTTTCAGCTGCTCAAAATACGATCCAGCCAGAAATTCCCACCCGTTTATCGAGTAAGCCTTTGTCTTTTCAGCACTTCAGAATAGCCTGCTTAACAAACTGGCTGGAAATATTCTGACTGAGGCGTATAAGGCCATCGGTACGATGCCGAAATTAGTTACCTCCCGGGCGCCGATCATTAGCAATGGGAAGCTCAGGGTTACTTTCTGGCGAAGCGGGCCGAACGGTAAAATACCATTAATGTACTTTACAACGTTGTACTAAGCGGTCCAAATCGGCGGACATAGCCAGCAGGTCGACCCCGGACCGCTACGCCTTAGAAGCGTCTTCGGTGGTTTTATTACAGGCCGTCAATATAATGGACAGACTGCGGCTTATTTCACCGACTACCGAGGCCGGCTGAGCTGGCAATTTTAATATTCATCTGGCGCACCTCGTCGGCCACCACCGCAAACCACGCCCCTGTTCGCCGGCTCGCGCCGCTTCGATAGCTGTATTTAGGGCCAAGAGGTTGGCTTGTTTGGCAATACCCCAGATAACATCAAGAACCGTGCCGATACTTTTAGTATGACCATGCAAACCTCTTACCCTGTCGCTGGCCTCGCTAACTTTTGCTGCCAAATGTTCCACTGTCTGCTGGGCTTTGTCACTGGCCGCTGTGGTTTATGCATGTATTGGCTAGCCCAGTTATTCTCTGACATGTTTTGGTATGACCGAACGAGATAACAACACAACTGGCCTTATCTCGGCCACACCATGGTTCAGGCGTTGCTGTGCAGCCTCAGGATGCGCTATCTCCCTCCTTTTTGTCACTAGCACGCTTGGGGCGCGGCAATAATAACGGCCCCGCGCCTAATAATAGGCTGATCTATTTCACGAGAGTGGGTAATTGTACCGACTAGAACAACCGCAATACGCTAACAATGAGTATTATTGGGACCAGCTGGCTCGCAACCCTGTCGCCATCGAGCGGCGGTCTGCGACAGAGCAGATATCTGTAAGTCTAAGCTGTAGCCTGTAAATAGAGCCAAGGCATTGCAGTCAGACATGAAAATATTGGATACTCTTGTGCACTTCAATCCAACTAGGAGATAAACATGGCTCAGTCAGGTCAATGCCTTTGTGGCGACATTACATATCAATTGGCAAACACACCGGCAGTCAACGGTATTTGCCACTGTAAAAATTGCCAGCGGCAATCGGGCACCGCATTTTCAACTCTGGCCGCGGTGCCCAGAGACGAGTTCAGTCTGAGCAACGGCGAGCCCAAGTGCTATAAAGATGGTGATACCGACAGCGGTAGCACAGTGGAGCGCTATTTTTGTGGCAACTGCGGCTCACCTATTTATTCGGTGGTACCCAGCCAGCCTGATACCTTCTATTTAAAGACCGGCACCATGGACGATACCAGCGCCTTTGCGCCGCAATTCAATGTTTGGTGTGATAGTAAACAGCACTGGCTGACCCTAGAAGAAGGCGTTGCCCAGATCCCGAAACAGCCCTAACACTACTAATATCAGGCACAGTTCAAACTGGGCCATTGCCATTAAAAGCCTCCCCTTCTAATGGCTGAGCTAGCATCGCGATCACATGGTTAGCTGGTGGTACCTCGGGTTAGCCAATATCAGCAACGGCCCTCGGGAAATATTGACGATCTGTTATCTCTACTAGCCACGATCAATTGTCCTTTCAATTTGGTCAGCGCCTCAGTAATACCACGCTACTGGGCGCCTCACAGCCAGAAAAAATGAGCTGCAGCGACTCGAAAGGCTAATTGATCGATAAAAAATAGGGTATCATTGTCTGGTGCCGCAGCAACAATCAGAGACTAAAGCTCACTATAAGCTTCACTAAATCGCAAAGATCAGCAGCGCTAAATCAAGCCACTAAAAAAGGACACCATCCCCGTGTTTTCTCAGCTCAAGCAACAACCCGCAGACCCTATATTAGGCCTATCAGTTAAATTTAAGGCCGACAATAACCCTCTCAAGATTGATCTTGGGGCCGGTATTTACAAAGACGCGGCGGGAAACACACCGGTATTGGCCTGCGTAAAAACAGCGGAAAGATTTCGCACTGAGGGCGAGAGCAGCAAGGCCTATTTGGGTTCGGCGGGCTCCAGTCTTTTTAATGAGAAAATAACCTCACTGATTCTAGGTGATAGCGAAGTGCTGGACCAGAATCGCATTCGCACCATCTCCACCCCCGGCGGCACCGGTGCCCTGCGCATTGCCGGCGAGTTTATTGGCCGCTGCACTCCCGGTGCCACCATTTGGGTAAGCAACCCTACCTGGGCCAATCACCAGGGCGTATTTAAGGCAGCTGGGCTTACCGTAAAAACTTATCCCTACTATGACTACGAAAATAAGTGTCTGGACTTTGCCGCCATGACTAAAGTGCTGCAGCAAATACCCAGCGGCGACGCAGTGTTATTACACGCCTGTTGTCACAACCCCAGCGGCATGGATTTGAACCGGGAACAGTGGCAGCAAGTGGCTGATATTACCCGGGACCGTGGTTTTATGCCGGTTATTGATATCGCCTACCAGGGCTTCGGTGAGGGACTAGACGAAGATGCCTTTGGCCTTCGGTTGATGGCTGACAGCGTCGAAGAAATGATCATCTGCAGCTCCTGCTCAAAAAACTTTGGCCTGTACCGGGAACGCATCGGCGCCTGCTCCATTATCGGCGGCAGCCCCGCCGCCGCAGACATTATCAACTCGGTATTGCTGTCCGTAGCTAGGGTCAATTATTCGATGCCCCCCGCCCACGGTGCCGCGATTGTAGAAACTATCCTGAGTTCTGACGAGCTGACTAAGCAATGGCATGGCGAGCTCGATGAAATGCGCAATCGCATCAATGCTATGCGACAGCTGTTAGTCGACAACCTGCAAGCCCAGGGCGTCAATCGTGACTTCAGCTTTATCACCCGGCAAAAAGGCATGTTCTCGTTTCTGGGCATAAACCCAGAACAGGTTCAGCGACTGCAGGATGAGGCTAGTATTTATATCGTCGGTTCCAGCCGTATTAGTCTCGCCGCCATCTCGGCTGATAACGTCGAGTATTTGGCCAAGTCTATCGCCAAGGTATTGTAGTTAGCCCTCACGCAGCTGCCGCCCAAACACAAAGAAGCCCAGCTCAATACTATCGAGCTGGGCTTCTATGTGCATTATGATCACTTAATACTACAGTGATAAATACCTAGATAATTTTTTGTGCACTGACGATAACACCATCACCGTCACCGTACAGGTAGTCACCGTTGTTAAAGATAATGCCACCAAACGACAACGACACAGCTCGCTCACCCCGGGTAACAGCAATAGACTTGCGCGGACAGGTTCCCAGGGCATAGAGCGCCACCGGAATGTCACGTATCTGGGCGGTGTCTCTGATATAACCGTTAACCACAATTCCAGCATAACCACTGGCGTGGGCGAATTTCATTAAATTTTCCCCCACCACGGCGTAGTACTCCCTATCGACGTCGACCACTGCAATTTTGCCAGTACCGTCTTCGTCCCTCAGCAGAGCGATCAGATCGCTGTTGTTTTTATCCAGTTTCAGCGTAACAATTACGCCCTCACAGCTCTGTGTAGCACCAAAATTTCTATAACCTGGACCCAGTACCGATACCCTCTCGCTATGCTCGTCACAGATATCTGCGGTAAAAGTTGTCATTAGTGCGCCCTTTGTCCGATTTGAGCGCGGATTCTAGCATCCAGAGGCCCAATTTTGCACCACATTTGCTATCATTGCGCCCATCTCTATTTTGGACGATTAAGGCATATGAAGGTTATAACAGGTGTAGTTGGCAACGATATTCACGTCGTTGCCAATCGATTGATGGAATTGTCTCTCAACGCCAGAGGCTATGAGGTATTTAACCTAGGGGTGAATACCTATCTCGAGGAATTTTTTGACGCCGCGGTCGAAACCGGCGCCACTATTTTGTTGATTTCTTCCCTCAATGGTGAAGCCGAGGGCTGGAGCCGGGAAATTAAGCCACTCAAGCAAAAATACAAGCAGCTGGACGATTTGGTGATGATGATTGGCGGCAATCTGGTGGTCGGCAGCGGCAATGCCAAAGACATTGTGCCCCGCTACAAAAATTATGGCTTCGACTTGGTTTGTCACCAGGTAGACTTAAATACCGGGCTTGACTCACTCGAAGCGTTTTTAGAGACGAGAAATCAATCATGAGCTTACTGCAAGAAGAAAGAGAAATAATTCTCGGCAATGAGTTTGTCGACAGTTTTGACTTTGCCGAAGTGGAAGATTTTGTTAAAAATGCCAGCAAAGAGCTGTTTATTTCCCATCACTTTAAAAATCGCAAGAAGATGCTGGTACAGCCCCGGGGCGGATTTCCCACCTATAAAAAACAGTATTCTCTGTACGAATTTTTTGTCGAAGCCAATGTCGATGTGCTGCCTCTGACGATAGACTCCAACACGCGGCTCAACGACTACGGTACCGCTAAAAAAATGCTGCGCCTGAGCGAAGAGAACGACATCGACATGCTCAACGGATACCCATTAGTAAATCATGGTTATCGCACAACCCGCAAGATGATGACCCACTTTAACAAACCGGTTAGTCTGCGCCACGGCACCCCCGACGCCCGACTACTGATTGAAACCGCCATCGCCTCGGGTATTTTTGAAATTGAGGGCGGACCGATTACCTACTTATTGCCCTATTCAAAGAACTTCCCCCTCGACAAGGCTTTTCTCTACTGGAAGTATGTCGAGCGTGTTTGCGCCAATTACTCCAAGCTCAACGAGCCGATAAACAGAGAATCGTTCGGCCCCCTAACAGCGACCCTAGTACCGCCGTCTATTACCATTGTCATTCAATTGCTGGAAATGCTGTTGTCGCTAGAAGAAGGTGTTAAATCCTTTTCCGTGTCCTTTGCCCAGAATGGCTCGATGACCCAGGATATTGTCACCGGCGAGGTATTAAAAAAACTAGCCAAGCATTACGCCGAGGAAATTGACTGTGGCGACGCCATAATCAACTTGGTCTACCACCAGTGGATGGGGGCGTTCCCCATGAACAAGGACTTCGCCGAGCAGCTAATTAATATGTCGACGGTTATAGCCTCCATGGTTGGGGCCGACAAAATCATTACCAAAACTAGGGAAGAAGCTTCGGGCATTCCCACCAAAGAAGCGAATGCCAAGACCGTGGCCAATACTCAGTACACGCTGCGCATCCTCAACGGCCTACCCAAGGTAGTCGACGAAGAAGAGGAAGAGATTCTAACACTTGAAGTTATGGCCATTATGGAGGCTGTGTTTAATGACCCCGCCGACACGCTGTGGCGCAAGGTATTCAACTCCATTAAAAATGGCATTATCGACGTGCCGTTTTCGCCGCATATTATTAATCACAATGAAATGATTACTATCCGCGACGCCAATAAAAATATTCGCATTATCAATCGCGGCAATGTACCCATACCCGATCGCTGCTTCGAATACGAGCGCGCGCAATGCGACCTAAGCAAAGATACCACCAGCATCGTCAATGACATTATTCACGACATAGGAATCATGCAATGAGCAATAACACAGAAAAATTGCTAATCGATGTCGGCAGCACGTATTTCAAGCTCAGCACAAGTGAACACATTGAACAGCATTTCCGGGATTTCAATAAGGACATCCTCACTGACTTGGTCTACAAGTGCGGCAGCACTATCAATCGCTTTGATAAAGACGATGTGCATATTTGCTCCTCAGCTAACGGCGGCTTAAGCGCATTAATCGTCGGCATTAGCAATACCTTTTCACTAAAGTATGCCAGCAACATTGCCTTTAACTCCGGCATCAATATCATCGAATCCATCCTCTATCAAAACATTGGAGACTACTCGCTACCCAGTGATCTAGTCGATGTAGTTATCGTTGTTGGCGGCATCGACAGCCACGGCGGCATCTTTGGCAGCCCGTTGTACCAGTACCTAGAACAACTAACTTATTCCAACATTGTGTTTGTCGGCAGCGAAGCCGACACCGCCGAACTGAAAAAGAACATCGAAAATATCGTCATTCTCCCGAACATTATCGACAATAAACTGCATATTATTGAAGATCATTTACGCGAGTACTTAACCAATTTGTACCAGCAAGATATTGAGGGTAAAGAGGACATCAAGCACCTCTATGATATAACCAGCAATCAAATATTTTCCACCCCCTATATTGTCAACAAGGCGCTACCCCATATTGATGCCAGCTTTTCCGTTGCAAACCCCTTTATTCTACTGGATATCGGCGGCGCCACTACCGACATTCATTACTCAAAAGATTTGGTAGACGACAATATCGTGACCAAAAATGAGTATGATCGACTGGTATTCAAAAAACTCGGCGTGTACAAATCCAAGCAATCCTTGATATTTTCCGCCAAGAACAATGAATTTGTCTACGAACTGCTAATGCACTTAAAAGTAACCGAAAATATTTTTGAGCAAACCGGTGACAAGGCAACCAAAATTTTGATGCAGCTAGCTATCTTTTTGGTGCTATACAAGATGTCCCGTGATCAAAAATCCTACGTCAATCTAAAACTACTGGTAATTAATTCCATTGTATTTACCGGCGGTATTAGTAAAGTCTTAACGGTGCCAGAAATAGAAGATATCGTTTCATTTTTCTATAAAAAAATACTCTCTTCCGACCACAGGCCCACCAGCATTCTGGATAGTAATTACGACATCTGGACGCTGGGGGCAAAGGTAATCTAATTATGTCTCTTAACTCGATAAGATTGCTGCTGGAACAGGCGGCACAGACTCACAGCGATAAAACCGCTATCGTGCTCAATGAGCAGAGTATTAGCTACGGCGAACTATTCACAAAAACCAACCAAGTCGCCTATTATTTAAATGAACTGGAACTACCCAAGAACTCACGCATAGGCGTTTATTCCAACAAAGGCATCGACCAGGTTATTGCCGTCCTTGCCATTTTGTCCACCAATCATATATTGGTGCCGCTGACTAAACTGCTGCAACCAGAGCAGGTTGAGTACATCATCAACGACTGCAACATCCAATGCATTATCACTGATAAACTTAAGCTGGAGAGCATCGAAGAAATTGCCTTTGACGGCCATATTATCTCCTATCAGACCACCAGCAAAGACACGGCCTCCTTCGAAGAAATTTATAAATATTACAACAAGTGTTATAGCTGTGACATCAACGGCCATAACAATGCCGTTATAACTTATTCCTTTGGCCTCAGCGGCACACCTAAGGGCATTGTAATATCCCATAGAAACCTGATCGACAGCGCCAGAGTGGTATCCCAGTATTTAGCGCTGCAGGAGCAGGATGTCATTTGTGGACTGCTGCTATTCAACTTGGATTACGGTCTCAACCAACTGTTTTGCACCTTGTACAACAAGGCCACGCTGGCATTACACCGCTTTATCCTACCTGAGGATTTTTTCAATCACCTGATAAACGACCAGGTGACAGTGCTGCCCCTAATGCCAGTTAATATTGCGCAGATGTTTGACGAGGATAGCAATAGAATTCCCAGTCCCGAGTTGTTTTCTGCACTCAGAATTATCACCTCCTCCGGCGGCAATGTCACCAGCAAAATGATTGACGACTGCAAGAATGTTTTTGAGCAGGCACAGTTCTACTCGATGCACGGTCTTACCGAAGCGTTCAGATCAACCTACCTAGACCCCGCCCAAGTTAAGATAAGACCGGACTCCATCGGCAAACCCATCCCAGATGTCGAACTCTATGTCATCAACGAACAGGGCGGTGAATGTGCCGTGCGCGAGGTGGGCGAACTCATTCACCGCGGCGGATATATCTACAGCGGCTTTTGGAACGGCCCCGAAGAAAACGCCCAACGCTTTAAATCAGTGCAAATATTGAAAGATGTTATCGATCTTGAGGGACAGCTAACCGACGAGCTGGTTGTCGCCAGCGGCGACTACGTTTACAAAGACGAAGAGGGCTATTTCTATTTCGTCTCGCGAAAAGACAACATGATAAAAACTCGAGGATTCAGGGTATCGCCCCTAGAAATTGAATCGGTGGTGGGAAAAAACATACCCGCCATCAATCAGTGCGCCGTGTTCGCTGTCGACAACGAATTAATTGAAGAAGAAATAGTACTGGTCTACAGTGCCGCGGGGGAGCTATCAGAGAAAGAGATTGTATTCGAACTGAAAAAGCACCTGGCCTCTTATATGATTCCCAATAAGGTTATTTACAGAAAGTCGCTGCCACTGATGCAGAGCGATAAAAACCAAATTAATAAAGACAAACTGAAACAGCAATTATCGGGAGAGTATGACAATGAATAAAAATAACGATTTGAGCAGCAATACGCAGGGCTTTCTGTCGCGACGAACCTTTGGCAAGGGCTTACTAATCGCCGGCGCAGCCGCACTCAGCTCGACGCTACCAACACTGGCTTTTGCCGGGGTCAAAACAGACAAGCCGCTGAAGATCGGCATTGTTGGCGCCGGCTTAATTGGCGGCTCTGTCGGTGTGTTATGGGCCCAGGCCGGTCACGAAGTGTTCTTTTCCTCTCGCCACCCCGAGCAGCTAGGTGATTTAGTGAAGCAGGCCGGTGCCACGGCAAAGGTTGGCACCCCCGCAGAGGCTGCGGCGTTTGGTGAAGTGGTTTTTGTCGCAGTGCCCTACCACGCTATGCCTGAGGTCGGCGCACAGCTATCGCCACTAATGCAGGGTAAAGTAGTTATCGATTGCGGTAACCCCTATCCCAGACGCGATGGCGACATGGCAAAAGTGGCGCTTGAAAAAGGCACCGGCATTACTTCAGCAGAATTTTTCCCCGGGGTGCGGTTGATTCGCGCCTACAACTCGATAAGCCACAAATCTATTCTGACTCAAGCACATCGAGAAGGTGAATTGTTTGCCATATCCATAGCGGGGGACGATGTTGAGGCAATCGCCACAGCCAAAAAACTTATTCTGGAGTCCGGCTTTGATCCCGTATTGGTGGGCCCGCTGACCAGCGCCAAACGCTTCGATAATCGCTCCTCGATGTATGGATTCAAGGGCACTGCCAAGGAAATGCGAAAAGGCTTTGGCTTGTAAGTTATTGCGACCCATCATTGTGGGTCGCAACTTCTACTCAACAAAATAACTCGCCAGCCTATTAGCATTACCAGTAAGACGTCGGCACCCTGTAGAGCTGAAACCGGGCCTACAGACGTACCGGCCTATTCCAGCGCAAAGGTCATACCCGCCCCGTCGATCAAGCGCGTTACCAGCGCATTACCCATTGCGGTGGCGGGGGTCCAAAAACCGCCCAACTTATCACTCTTGCTAATATCCCTAGCCAGACATAACCCCGATTGCACCAACATCTTGGCGGTACAACCGTATCCCGGGTCTCTATCACCGGTGACCTTAACCCGTACAGTTTCACCCTGCTCGGTTTTGCCAATAAAACTCAAATCAAAAAAACCACTGAGCTGTGCTTCGGGACTGGGACCTTCGCCGGGCTTGGGCACCAACTTTTCTACCACAAAGCGGGTGGGCGGTAGTGCTACCATTAAGGCAAAAAATCCCATGCCAATACCGATTGAGGAGGCACCCATACGCGCTGCGAAACTATCGCCTGTTATCATCACTTCATCGTACTTAAACTGTGCCCCAAAGGCCTTGTCTGACAACTCGTTAGAGCGGTGCACAATTTTGGTATTGATGGCGGCCATTATAAAGGGGCCCACCCAAGACTGAAAATCCTCGTCGTATACAGCACCGGTAACATTGCGCTGGCTGGCCGTAAAACCATGCTCTGCGGAGCAAAAATAGTAGGGGTCCGCCAAATCTTTGCGCAACTGAGCATCTTTGGAGGCCTCCTTAATCATATTAATGGCGCTGGCGATGGTGCCACCGGAACCGCCACCCTGCATTTTATTCACCGCCATTTTCACCGTGGTGGCCGCTTTGCCATACTGAAGCTGAGCCTGTTGCTGCAGGTAGAAATTACCCATATCTAGCGGTATCGAGTCAAAGCCGCAGCAATGCACCATGCGCGCACCACTGGCTTTGGCTTCTTCTTCATGGGCACTAATCATGCGCCGAATCCACTGCGGCTCGCCGGTTAAATCACAATAGTCAGTGCCACTTTGTGCGCAGACCTTAACCAGCGGCGAGCCGTATAGCGCGTAGGGGCCCACGGTGGAGAGGATAACCTGACTGTGCTCGACCATGGCCCGCAAAGCATCCTCGTCATCTGCCGCCGCCACTATCGTATCAATATCGCGGCCCAGTTTTTTCACTAGCGTGTCTAATTTTGCTTGGGAACGCCCCGCTGCGGCCCAGCGAACTTCGCCTTCGGCAAACTCATCGACTAGATACTGGCACATAATTTGGCCGACAAAACTGGTGGCCCCATAGATAACAAATTCGTAAGTAGGTGCGGTCATGTTGCAAGTCCCTCGATGATGATAGGGTGGTTCATAAAGTGGTTTGGCGCTGTTGCAGTATTTTAGGCTAGCAGTAATATAGCCCAAGCAGCTATTGGGTGCCAAATATTCTGCCACCACCATCGATGGCCAAGGTCAGTCCCTTGTAATGAAGGAAGCTCACCTGGGCAGCTATCACCACAGAACAGTCGTCACGGAGCTAACACCATACGCCCTTTCCACCCGGCCACTACTTAGCAAAGTCAGTCAATCTTGCATTGAGCACAACAACTGGGTAAGTTATTTCCACAATAATACCAAGAGGCCTAGGTCGGTGGAAAAACACCAGCTCAACAAACACTTTAATTGGCATCAACACGTCGGCCCGTTCCGCTTAATCAGCGACGAGCAAGCTCGACAATACGACCGGGATGGTTATCTGGTATTTGAAGATGTGTTTGACGAGGCCACTATCGACGGTTTACTAGCCGAGCTGGACCCGATCGAACAGCTCACCACCGACTATTTACGCAGCGAGGGTGGTACCGTGTCCATTTCCCGGGCCGAGGAAATCACCTTCGCGATGCACCTTGTATTACGCAGTAAAAAGGCCAAAGCCTTTACCCTACAGCCTTTCTTCCAACAATTATGTCACGACCTGCTGGGCCCTGATGTCAGGCTCTATTGGGATCAATTGGTTTATAAAAAACCAGGTAATAAGCAGGACTTTCCCTGGCATCAAGACAATGGTTATACTTTTATCGAACCTCAGCAATATTTAACCTGCTGGGTAGCACTGAGCGATGCCGACGAAAAAAACGGCTGCCCCTGGCTTATCCCCGGTGCCCACCGCGAAGGCACCTACAAACATTGGCAAACTTCATTGGGCTTAGTTTGTACCGATGACGTTGCGAACAAGTTATCGGCGCCGGTGCGCCGTGGCGGCGTAGTCGTATTCTCTTCGTTAACCCCTCATATGACCGGACCGAATCTAACGGATAAACCACGCAAAACCTATATAGTGCAATACGCCCCAGATGGCGTCCGGGCCATAAGTAATAACTCGAAGGAACAACCACAACTGTGCAACAGACCGGACCGCCAGTACCGCATACTCACCGACGGCCAGGCACCGAATGCAGGCCTAAATTAACAGCAGCGGCAGTCTATAACGGAAACAAGGATAACTATGATTAAGCGGATCAAGGCATTCGATCACAGCGCCGTACATTTGGGTAACCGAGGCCTGGGCATCGACTACGATGCCCTTGAGCCACAGCTGGACACGCTGCTAGCGAACATGACTCAGCAGCAGAAACTCAACGAACTACGCGGCCGCCAAAAACACCCTATTGACGGTCTCTACTACGCCGGTGGAGAGCAAACGTTGGGTATTCCCGCCTTCAAAATGGTCGATGGGCCCCGGGGTGCGAGGACCGGCAGTGCCACCGCTTTTCCCGTGGCTATAGCCCGGGCGGCGAGCTTTGATGTGATGTTAGAGCGACGGGTCGGTCTGGCGATAGGTCTGGAAGTGGCGGCCAAAGGCGGCAATGTGCTACTGGCACCCACCATCAACCTGCTACGGCACCCGGGTTGGGGGCGGGCCCAAGAGACCTACTCCG
>Ga0209395_1000373_pt1 | contig 66355 bp, 56 predicted proteins | sample GOMGulsemesocosm_3_FD_184635 | JGI IMG/M metagenome (GOLD analysis project Ga0209395, IMG submission 184635) | Methane-oxidizing microbial communities from mesocosms in the Gulf of Mexico - GOM9D Gulf of Mexico (SPAdes) (version 2) | ecosystem: Environmental > Aquatic > Marine > Cold seeps...
TACGAACTTCAGATAAGATACCTGCTTTTTCACATGAGCGTTTGAAACGACGTAATGCTACGTCAAATGGTTCGTTCTCTCTAACTTTAACTATTGGCATTTGCCTTTCACCTTCGAGGTTTGTTTCATTAAGCCAATTGCAAATAAAAATTGCAGGGCTGTCAAATTTTGGTGCGCTATTTTAATCTGAACAGCGCGCGCTTGTAAAGCACGATCATCACCCTTAGCTCAAAAAAATTGTGACTAAGGGAGGAATATGCTGAATTAGCGGTGATTATAGCATCATATTTAGATATTATTGACTGATATTTTTGCAACATTAATCACGGTTTAATCATCAAATCAACAATATTGCTGTGCCATGTAGATCTTAATGTATAATCGCCGCAAATTTAATTTTAGTGAAACATGTCGCCATGCGTATTTTAGGTATTGAAACCTCTTGTGATGAAACCGGTATTGCCATCTATGATGATGAGCTCGGATTATTAGCACATCAACTATATAGCCAAGTTGAGTTGCATGCCGATTATGGTGGTGTGGTCCCTGAATTAGCCTCACGCGATCACTCACGCAAGATTATCCCGCTTATTCGCGATACGCTGGCACAAGCAAATTGTACTAGTGACGATCTGGATGGCATTGCTTACACTGCAGGCCCTGGTCTTGTTGGTGCGTTGCTCGTTGGCGCATCTGTCGGTCGGTCGTTAGCTTATGCTTGGGATTTACCTGCTGTAGCGGTGCATCATATGGAAGGACATTTGTTAGCGCCAATGCTTGAAGAAAACAAACCCGCATTTCCATTTTTAGCGTTACTTGTTTCGGGCGGGCATACCCAAATGGTGCGTGTCGATGGCATTGGGCAGTACCAAGTGATGGGGGAGTCTATCGATGACGCCGCAGGCGAAGCCTTCGACAAGACAGCCAAGTTATTAGGGCTTGATTACCCTGGTGGCCCCCGTTTGTCTAAAATGGCTGAAAAGGGCGATAGCGCGCGTTTTACCTTGCCGCGTCCGATGACCACAAAGCCGGGGCTTGATTTTAGCTTTAGTGGCCTTAAAACAGCTGCGTCGACCACGATTAGAGCCAATCAGGTCGATGGTGTTATCGATGAACAAACCAAAGCGGATATCGCGCGTGCATTTGAAGATGCTGTGGTCGATACGCTCGCGATTAAATGTAAAAGGGCGTTGAAAGAGTCCGGCTTGAAACGCTTAGTCGTCGCGGGCGGTGTCAGTGCCAATACTCATTTGCGTGCCCAACTCGAGCAAATGATGAAATCACGCGGTGGTGAGGTGTTTTATCCACGTCATGAATTTTGTGCTGACAATGGTGCAATGATTGCCTACGCTGGGATGCAACGATTGAAAGCTAAACAAACGGTAGGCCTAGAAATCGGTGCCACGCCACGTTGGCCGATGGATCAGTTACCGGCGGTTTAGCTAAACCTGCATCTAACAATGTCACAATAGACGCCCAAACGCTTCGATAATTTGGGCTCCTACAGTGCTATTAACGCATTGAGTACCGCTTAAGTAATGCCGCAATATTTTGTTTTAGAATCGCATCCATATCGCCACCCAATCCGCCACCTTTTAGTTCGCTGTCGCCTTTTCCTTGATAGATTATTTTGGCAGTGTTGGCGTCACGTACCGTTAATGTCGAATGGACACCACCTTTACCTGCACCAAAACCGACAGCCCAACGTAGTGCGCGGTTGCCATAGATAATATTGACGTCGAGGTCATACAGCAAGCTGGCGGGTGGCATATTTTTGTTGGATGTTAATAAGTTATACTTTGAGGATTCAACATGTTGGCTTAGTTGATTATTTGCGTATGTCTGCCACGTTTTGAATTTTTGTTGTAATGGCGCATTTGTTTTGGCGGAATCTTCTTCTGAATACACCTTGATGTCATTAATCACAACATTTTGATATTCCATGTTGGTCTTGACATTAATCTCTGTTCTCGCGTTGGTCGTTGAACAGCCGCTAAATAATAGTACTAACGAGGCCGTCAGCAGCAATGTACTAAATTTTTTCATTATTCCCTCTCAAATTGAATCTGGGCAACCCCAAGTCAGTGTAAGAATAGCGTAGAATGAATAATATGCATGGTCACGTAGAATGAACGATGGGGTGTTATGAATCTTTCTTGTTGAATTTATTCCACACTTTAGGCTCTTGCCCACGGATTAATCGTAGAATATTTGGGTAGTGACGAATGATGATAAGTAAACATAACATCGCCACTGGAATGGTGTATTGCTGTTTAACATAGAAGGTTATTACCGGTGCAACCAGCGAGGCGATGATTGCCGCTAATGACGAGTATCCAGTTAATAATAAGGCACCGAGCCAGCAACTAAGCAGAATTCCGGTTAAGTCTAACCCAATTGGCATCAACGAACCGAGTGCTGTTGCAACTCCCTTGCCGCCTTTAAATTCGAAGAATATTGGGAATATGTGGCCGATACATGCCGCAATCGCAATGATACCTAGACTAATAGGGTCTAAGCCTAAGAAGTACGAACACCAGACCGGAATGGTACCTTTTAATATGTCACACAACAAAACGAGCACCGCAGGTGTCATGCCGCCGATGCGTAATACATTGGTGGCACCCGGGTTGCCAGAGCCACTTGAACGAGGATCGGGTAGTTTATACAGGCGAGATATAATCACCGCGCTGGACAGCGAACCGCTCAAATAGGCTAGTATCATCATTAATATGGTAAACGGAATCGTCATGTTAGTTTGGTGTGCTCATTTGCTAGCTGTTTTCCTGCCTAAAATGGGTTATATTAGCGCCGCGTTTATTGCCTGATTTGTATCGATAATCTAAATCAGGTTTTATCATACGCTTTGCGATAACAAAAAGGTATCCGACCTTCTTGTAATTATAGTGTGCTTTGGCTGAATTTTGAAATTGAGACAGAAATTATGGATCTAGTTTTTATTAATCAATTGGTTGTTGAAACAACTATTGGCGCTTACGAATGGGAAAAAACCATTACGCAAACATTAAAACTCGATATCGAAATGGCGTGGGACAATAGTGCACCCGCTAAAAATGATGATTTAACCCTCGCGCTCGATTACGCGACAGTATCGCAACGCTTAACCACTTGGTTTAGCGAGCAAAAAATTGAACTGATTGAAACCGCAGCGGAGCGTGTTGCCGCGATGTTGTTGCAGGAGTTTTCGATTAGTTGGTTACGTTTGACTATTCACAAGCCCGATGCAGTCGCGAATGCCAGCGGCGTAGGAGTTACCATCGAGCGTGGGAGCAAGCGCTAATGGCGAAGATATTCATTAGCATCGGTAGTAATATCAATAAAGACCATCACATTCGTCAGGGCATTGCTGAGCTTTGCGCTATACTCGATGACTTTGTGGTATCGAGTGTGTTTGAAAGTGAGTCGGTCGGTTTTGATGGCAGCAATTTTTATAATTTGGTCTGTGGTGGCACGACTGAATTGTCGGTTGAGGAAGTGACTCAATTGCTGCGTCGTATTGAAGTGGATAATGGCCGTGATCGTAGTGCTAAGAAGTTTAGCTCACGGACCCTCGATTTAGATTTACTGACCTATGATCAGTTAGTCGCCACTAGCCCAGCACAACTACCGCGCGATGAAATCGATAAGAATGCATTTGTGTTATGGCCGCTGTGCGAAGTGGCACCCAACGAAGTTCATCCATTATTAGGCCAGAGCTATCAAACGCTATGGGATAATTTTGATCAACAGCTACAGAAATTATGGATTGTTAAATTTGACTGGCAAGGAAGTTACTAATGTCTATTTTTGAAATTATTATTTTATCCCTTATTCAGGGTTTTACTGAATTCTTACCTATCTCTAGCTCGGCACATCTTATTTTGCCGTCGCAGATCTTAGGCTGGCGTGACCAAGGTCTCGCGTTCGATGTCGCGGTTCATTTGGGCACCTTACTCGCGGTGATGATTTATTTTCGCCGTGAAGTCGTTAGTTTGCTCCAAGCATGGTTTGGCTCGTTGGCGGGTACTCACAACGGCGAGAGTCGCCTCGCGTGGTGGATTATTATTGGTACTATTCCAGCGGGATTATTCGGCTTGTTGGCCAAAGACTTGATTGAGTTATATTTACGCAGCGCATGGGTTATTGCCGGAACCACGATATTTTTTGGTCTGGTGCTGTGGTGGGCTGATGCAAAAGCCAAGCAAGTTAAAAGTGAATACGAACTAACTTTGTCGAACGCTATTTTCATCGGCATGGCACAAGCTATTGCATTAATTCCGGGCACTTCTCGTTCGGGTATCACGATGACGGCTGGCCTCATGCTGGGCTTAACACGTGAGAGCGCCGCACGTTTTTCATTCTTACTGTCGATTCCAGTCATTATCATGAGCGGCGGTTATACCGCACTTGGCTTTCTAGATGATGGTGTGGTGGTTAATTGGAGTGAGCTAGGTTATGGCATTGTCTTGTCATTTATCAGCGCTTACGTGTGTATCACGTTCTTCCTGAGCGTGATCAGCAAGATGGGCATGCTCCCATTCGTTATTTATCGCTTATTACTCGGCGCTGGACTGATCACGTTCTTATTGTGGTAACTCGTTTTAGCTAATCACCTCAACACGCGCTTTAAACAGCGCGTGTTTTATATCTGCCCCTGTTATCCCTTGCTTAATTATGTCTTGCACATTCACCGCGTTAGCGAGTTCAAAATATTGCGTCATGATCTCACGCTGCGGGTAGGGCGCATCTTCAAAATTCAAACGTCCTCGGGCATCGGCTTCACAGGCCAATAAAAACTGCTGAAAACGTTGCGGCTTGCGCCATGCATCGAGCTTATCAAACAGCTTAATCGTGGTGCCTTTACGCAGTTCATCACAGCGATGAATCTTGCAATGATGATCGCTTACCAATAGTGCCAACTCTTTATGAGCATTGGGTACTCGCAAGCGCAGCGACAGCTGTTCGATTAACTTCAATCCAAGTTGACCATGTCCATGGTGCGATGGCCATTTTTCAGGCGGCGTTAACGCCTTGCCCAAATCATGGACCAATGCTGCAAATCGTATTACTGGGTCGGTGGTTAGTTTCGCCGCTTGCTCAATCACCATCATGGTGTGAATACCACTGTCGATCTCAGGGTGCCATTTAGCGGGATTAGGAACGCCATACAAATTATCAAGCTCTGGTAACAACACCTTAAGCGCGCCACACTCTCGCAACACTTCAAAGAACACTTGGGGTTGCTGTGCGTTAAGCGCATTGCTCATTTCTTGCCATACGCGTTCTGGCGTGAGATGGGCTAATTCACCTTCATCGGTCAACTGGTGCATCAAGTCCATTGTTTCTGGCGCAATGCTAAATCCTAAGTGAGCGAAGCGGGCGGCAAAACGTGCAACGCGAAGCACCCGTAGCGGATCTTCACTAAAGGCCGGTGAGATATGACGTAAAATCTTGTCTTTAATATCCTGCTGACCATTAAATGGGTCGAACAACTCGCCCGAGTCCGATTGGGCAATCGCATTGATGGTTAAGTCGCGACGAATAAGATCTTGTTCGAGCGTCACATCTGGCGCGGCATACACCGAAAACCCGGTGTAGCCATGTCCAGACTTGCGCTCGGTTCGTGCCAATGCATATTCTTCTTTGGTTTTAGGGTGCAGAAAAACAGGAAAGTCCTTACCAACTTGTTGGTAATCTTGCGCTAACATTTGCTGCGGCGTCGCCCCAACCACCACAAAATCGCGGTCTTTAATGCTAATATTTAATAGCTGGTCACGCACCGCGCCACCGACAAGATAACTTTCCACTGAACATCCTTAAAACAATTGATTGTTGGTATTATATCATTATTAAACATCGGTGTTCTTTGACTTTCTCTCATCTAGTCTCTATTTTAAATAGTGACGATATTCTTAAGGACAGTAAACATATGTATCAGGCTTTTTATGGCCTTAACGAAGCCCCTTTTTCGATTGCACCCAATCCTAAATATTTATTCTTGAGCTCACAGCATCAGCAAGCGATAAGTCATCTCCAATATTGCCTCAAAGAAGGTGGTGGTTTTGTGCTGTTGACAGGCGAAGTTGGCACCGGAAAAACCACGCTTGCGCGTTCGTTACTGGCACAATTACCAAGCAATACTAAGATTGCCTCGATATTAAATCCGACCTTAAGTGAAATTGAGTTGTTAGCAACACTGTGTGACGAGCTTTCGATTCGTTATCCAGAGACCCCGACGCTAAAGCAATTAACGGATGAGATTAGTAAGTTTTTGCTTGAGAATCATCGCGCTGGGAATTCTACCTTATTAGTGGTGGATGAGGCGCAGCATTTGCGCAGCGAAGTATTAGAGCAACTACGCCTACTAACCAATTTAGAGACTGACCATAAAAAGCTGCTACAAGTCGTACTTATCGGTCAGCCAGAGTTACAACAATTACTGAAGCAACAGCATTTGCGACAATTGGCGCAACGCATCACGGCGCGTTATCATTTAACACCATTAAATACGCAGGATGTTAGTGCTTACATCGCTCATCGTCTGCATATCGCGGGACGTGACAGTGCGTTATTTTCAAAATTTGCCTGTCAGCTCATTCATCGTTTGAGTGGCGGTATTCCCCGTATTATTAATCTCATTTGTGATAAGTCACTGCTTCATGCCTACGGAACGCAACTTACGCTGATTGATCGTAAGACCGTCAGTGACATCGCTAGTGAAATTTTGGTGATCGACGATATCAAAATTGGCGTATTACGCCCTTGGTTGCAGCCAGCGATCGCTAGTGTGGTTACCTTTGCGTTGGGCTTTATGTTGATGGCTTGGCAAACGCCAACCAAGTCAGCTGCGTCAATGACAATGCCAGCGCCTATGACTGAGGCCATTGCGCCAACAGTGCAGCCATTGCAAATCGCGCAGCAGATTAAGCCGTTATTGCAAGAAGCAACGTTACGCCAAACTGCATTCTCGGGACTCATGGGTATTTGGGGAACTTCTCATGGTGCAGGGACTCAACCTTGTCAGTCGGTGACTCAATATGGCCTTAAGTGTTTCTCTGGTCAAGGTTGGGGAGAATTGGTGGCTTATAACCATCCCGCTGTTGTCTCGGTGAGTGTCGATGGTGCAACATACAATGGTGTTGTCGTTGCGATTAACGAGAATAACCAAGTGTTGATGCAGTTTAGTAGCAACCAGTTTGAAGTACCTAAACAATGGTTGTTAGAACATTTGAGCGGTGATTTCACCTTGTTATGGCAAGCGCCAGAAGGTTTTAGTAAGCACCTTAAATTAGGCAGTAGTGGCGGTGCAGTAGCCGCATTGTCAGAGTTGCTTAATCGTCACTACCAATTGTCAGGTGCAGTGAACAATCAATTTGATCAAGGATTACATAGCTTAGTGAAACGTTTCCAACAAGAAAATCAGCTCGTTGTCGATGGCATTGCCGGCGCTAAAACCCTGCTTAAACTACAAGTGCTAACGAAGCAACAGGGCAAGTCATTATTCGGTGATAAGCGATGAATGTTCAATTGAATGCTTGGTGGTCATTGCCTGTCGTTAGCTTAGTGTTGGGTCTTGCATCGGGGTATGTCATTTTTGGTACTGACAAGACACCTGTTTTATCGGCCAACGATCCAGTGAATGTATTACCGGTGGAAAATCAACCCATCGCGGTAGTTGATGTTGCGCTGCCGCCAGCGGCAGTTGAGTATCAGCCGCAGCTCACGGCCAAGCTTGTGAATAACCAAGTGGTGGTGAGCAAAGGGCCGCAAGCCTCAACAAAAAGCCAACAAAAACAGCCAGCAAAGATTGATGCAGATTCGGTACTTGCGCAACGTTTTAGTCAGGTGTTGGCAGATATGCAAGACGAGCAAGATAAGCCAAAGGTCACACTACACCCCCAACCATTAACGCGTTATCCGCAATGGTATCAATCGTTGGTGCCCCCGCTAGAGTTTAGTGAACATATCTATTCTAGTAAGCCAAACGAGAGTCGCGTGCGGGTCAATAATCAAGTGGTCAAGGAGGGCGAATTGATTGATGACCGCATGCGCATCGTTAAAATTGAACCGCAGCAAGTAGTCATCCAACTGCAAGAGCGTCAATTTACATTACCGGCATTAAGTAGTTGGTAGATTTTTGTTCATTCTTCCCTATAATGAGGAACGCTTAATCCAAATAACATTAAATTTAATAATAACATAAGGGAAATAACATGGATGTCACGGAAGGAATGAATAACGAGCAACCTAGCACAGCACCTGTCAATTTAAGTCGGACAGTACCGGTTGAATTTAGCGGTAAAGGCGGCGAATTTTTTGGGATTTGGATTGTCAATGTATTACTAAGCATTGTGACGCTGGGTATTTACTCGGCTTGGGCTAAGGTCCGTACTAAACAATATTTCTACGGCAATACCGCCATCGACGGGCATCGTTTTACCTATCTCGCCAACCCAATACAAATACTCAAAGGGCGTCTACTAGCTGTTGCGTTATTCGCTTGTTATTTCGCAGCTGTCAATTTTTTTCCAATCGTAGGAATTGTGTTTATATTCGTAATGCTGTTTCTATTCCCGTGGTTAATCAACCAAGGGCTTCGCTTTAATCTCAGAATGAGTAGTTATCGTAACGTGAGATTCAGCTTCGCAGGCAGTTATGGTGAAGCCTTCATGTGCTTCATTATTTTGCCATGTGTTGGTGTTCTTACTTTATCCCTTGCGATGCCGTGGGTTCAATTAAAAACAGATGAATATATTCACAGCAATGTTCGATACGGTGACAAACCATTAAAGGTTGACCTTAAAGCGGGCGAATACTACGTAACTTTTCTCTTAATACTCGCATTGTCATTTGTTGGTTTTTTGTTGTTAATTCTGACGTCTGCAGTCGTTAGCGTGGCAGCAGGCTTGGAAATGTCGACTCAAATGATGAGCGATCCAACTGCACTTATGAATGTTGGTGGTTTGATATTCTTTATTGGTTACCTATTGCTTATCTGCTTAATTAGCGCCTTATACAGAGCAAGAATTCGTAATCATATTTTGAACAGTAGCGAATTTGAACTGTTAGCTTCTCTTAAATCAGATGTTAAAGTTATTCCCTATGCGACATTGATGGTTACTAATACACTCGCTATTATCTTTAGTGCTGGTTTTGCCATTCCTTGGACTAAGATCCGCCAGGCGAAGTTTATGGCAGATGCCACTGAACTTGAGATTGATGGCAATGCACAAGCCGTTATCGATACGATGGAAGAACAGAAAGCATCATTTGGCGAAGAAGCCGCTGAAATTTTTGATGTTGATGTATCGATAGGATAAGTATAAATCATGTCGCAATTGATCACGGGCACTTATTACCTGCCAAAGAGTAGTGAAGCACTCGATGCCGAGCTACATGTTAACGGTGACATGGTTAGCCTGCACCATCAAGGACAATGCCAAGAAGTCTTTGAGCTGGGGGCGTTAACTCAACACATTACTATCCCAGGGGTGCCGATGGAATTTGGCTTTCCTGATGGCGCTAAATTTAGTGCCGCCGATGCGCAGGTTCGCCTTACTTCAAGCAACCCTAGTTTAGAGTCGTTAGAGAAGAACAAGACCTTAATTGTTGCGTCGGTGGTATTAGTGCCAGCGTTGATGTGGTTTGTGATGATGGTGCTCATGCCGCGGATTGCTCAAGGTGCGGTCGCGTATTTACCAGAAGTGGTATCACAGCAGATGGGCAAGCAGGCGTTTGAAATTATTGAGCGCACTATGCTTGAGCCAAGTGAAACCGACGAGGCAACCCAGCAGCAGATAAAACAACAGTGGCAAAATACTTTAGTCGCTTTGAACCTTTCTCCGCAAAAATACAAATTGCATGTTTATGCTAGCGAGTATTTTGGCCCTAATGCCTTTGCGTTGCCAGATGGTACAGTGGTGATCACCGACGATCTGCTTGAGCAACTTGGCGATAATACCGATGCAACACTTGCGGTGCTATTGCATGAAATTGGTCATGTTGAACACAAACATAGTTTGTCGATGGTGGCACAATCGGTCAGTAGCGCTGTCGCGTTTGCAATGATTTTTGGTGACATTGAAGGGATTGGTGAAATACTCTTAGGGGCAGGCTCAACGTTGGTGCAGAGTAAGTTCTCGCGCAACATGGAACGAGAAGCGGACGATTTCGCGTTAGAAAAACTCATCGAACTGGGTAAGCCAGCGGATGCCTTTGCGCAAGCAATGCAAAGTTTCTTGGACTTAAGTGAAGGCAATGCCGATATTGAACTTTTAAAATATCTGTCCTCTCACCCTGATACCCAAGAGCGTATTGACAAGGCGAACGATTACCAGCCGACTCAGAAATAATTGAACTTATTGCCACACAACATGCCTGATGAATGATGGAATCATTTCATTTTTTGTTAAACAGAGGGTATTGTTGTGAATAAGTTGAAAAAACTAGTTAGAGAAAATCGCGGGTTCATCCTATTTATCGTTTTAATGAGTGTATTTCGGAGCGCGGTAGCAGATTATAACAGCGTGCCGACCGGCTCTATGTTGCCAACGATAGTCCCTGGCGATCAAATCACCATCGATAAACTAGCCTACGATCTCAAAGTCCCTTTCATTAATCATTCATTGATTCGTCTCAATGAGCCACAGCGCGGCGACATCGTGGTGTTTGAATCACAATCGGCCGACATGCGAATGGTCAAGCGGGTGATTGGTTTGCCTGGCGATCGGATAGCGATGGTTAATAATCGCGTCATAATCAATGGTCATCCATTGTCATATGAGTTGAGCGATACACAATCACATCAGATTCAAGAGTTATTACCGCAACATCAACACGCGATTCAGTTATCACGTCCTCAAGGGACTCAATTAGACTCGTTTGCCGAAGTCGTGGTGCCACAAGACAGTTACTTGGTGTTAGGTGACAATCGTCAAAACAGCGCCGATTCTCGGGTGCACGGTTTTATCCCTCGCGATGAGATCATTGGCCGCGCGAGCAAAGTGTTATTGTCATTTGATTACGATAGCTACTATAAACCGCGCGCTGACCGTACCTATATGCCACTCATTTAATGGATTATTGATGCATCATCATGTGGTGCATCAATAAAATCATACCTTATTCAACAAGAACACTTGCCACTGACTTGAACTTCCTTATAATAACCCAAATGATAACAATTGCTATTTAGGCCAAAGTGTTTGGCCGAACCCATTCCAACGTGTAGAGAGACCTATGAAATCAATTATTGCTGTGTTAGCTGGAGCCGTTACTTTGGCTACTTCATTTGCCGCTGTCAGTAGCGAACAAGTTAATATTTATTCTTACCGCCAATCATTTTTGATTGAGCCAGTCGTTAAGCAATTTAGCGAAGATACCGGGATTAAAGTCAATATTGTCTTTGCCAAGAAAGGGCTCGCGGAGCGTTTAGCCCGTGAAGGTAAACACACCAAAGCGGATATCGTGTTAACAACCGACATTAGTCGCTTGATGGAGCTTGAAGACAAAGGCTTAATCCAAGCAGTTGATAGTAAAATAATCAATACTAATATTCCTGCGCATTTACGTGATACCGACAACGAGTGGTTTGCGTTAACGACTCGCGTACGCAATATCTTTGCGTCTAAAAATCGCATTAGCAATACCGATATTAGCTACGAAGACTTAGCGACTCCAGCCTTTAAGGGCAAAATATGTACCCGTAGTGGTAAGCATGCTTACAACGTTGCATTGGTATCGTCGATGATCTCGCATCACGGCTATGAAGGTGCTAAAACGTGGTTAAGCGGTGTTAAAGATAATCTAGCACGCAAGCCTCAAGGCAACGACCGTGCACAAATTAAAGCGGTTAAGCAAGGTCAGTGTGATGTTGCGTTAGGTAACAGCTATTACTTCGGTAAAATGGTAAGTGACCCAAAACAGAAAGTGGCGGCAGACGCGGTGAATATCGTTTTCCCAAATCAAAACAACCGTGGTGCTCACATCAATGTTAGCGGCATGGCCTTAACGAAATTTAGCCACAACAAAGCCGCGGCAATTAAGCTAATGGAATACCTCACGGGTAACAACGCGCAAACAATTTACGCCGAAGTGAACATGGAGTACCCAGTGAACGTTGCTGTTAAACCATCGGCACTCGTCGCGTCTTGGGGTGATTTCAAGGCCGATGTCTTACCAATGAGTGACGTTGCTAAAAACAGAAAATTAGCGCTTAAGCTATTAGATGAAGTGAAGTTTGACTTATAATCACGTATGATTACTCGCATTAGAGCTAGTGTCTATGTGCGCTAGCTTACTTTTGCGGATGCCCAAATTAACACATGTTTATTAAGCTAAATAAAAAATGGCCAGCAGCAAGCTGGCTTTTGTCTTTTTTAATCTTCCTGCCGTTGTTGGCTATCGTGTGGCAATCCTTTGGTCACGACAACGATGTGTTTGCTCACCTGTGGCGAACTGTACTTCCAGACTACCTTCTAAACACCGTGCTGGTGGTATTTGGCGTGGCTTTGTTGTCGATGCTTATAGGCGTGCCAATGGCGTGGTTTGTGGCAATGTGTCACTTCCCTATGCGGCGCTTCTTTGTTTGGGCAATGTTATTGCCATTGGCGATGCCCTCTTATGTCGTGGCCTTTGTTTACACCGATTTATTAGAGTATGCCGGCCCTGTCCAAGGAGCGCTGCGCGAGTTTTTTGGTTGGCAGTCGGCTGCTGATTATGCCTTTTTTGATGTCCGCACCATTGGCGGCGCCATTGTGATGTTAACGCTGGTGCTGTATCCCTATGTTTACCTGTTGGCGCGAACAGCCTTTTTAGAGCAATCGCAAACATTGGCTCAATCGGCGAGAATGCTTGGTTGCTCGCCGTGGCAAAGCTTTAAGCGAATTTCTCTGCCGTTAGCACGCCCAGCAATTGCGGTGGCTGTCTCTTTGGTGGCGATGGAAACCTTGGCCGACTTTGCGGTGGTGCATTATTTTGCGGTGCCAACGTTAACGACCGCTGTTTATGACACGTGGCTCGGCTATGGCAGTTTAGCCGCTGCGGCAAGATTGTCGGCGCTAATGCTGGCGATGTTATTTATTCTGATTAGTGTCGAGCGATTGGGGCGCAGTAAACAGCGTCATTATCAGCGCAATACCGGTCAAGAAGCGATTGCTCGTTATGCACTGAGCCCTGCCAAAGGCTGGGGCGTGACACTTTTTTGCTTAACCATTTTTAGTGTCGCTTTCTTGGTACCGTTTGTCTCGTTAATCGAGATGGCGATTAGCTACTTTGACGAGTCTTGGAATGACCAATTTATTGAGTACAGTTACAACAGCTTTATGTTGGCGAGTACTGTCGCACTTGTTTGTGTCTTTATCGGCGTGTTGTTAGGGTATTTCAAGCGATTATCGCAGGGGAAATACAGCGCAGTCCCCGCCAAACTAGCTAGCACTGGTTATGCCTTACCGGGTACGGTATTAGCGATTGGCGTATTGATCCCGCTGAGCCTGTTCGACCATGGCTTAAATAACCTGTGGCAATATTTTGGTGAAGAGGGCCCCGGACTTATTCTCTCCGGAACACTGTTTGCGATGATTGCTGGTTATGTCGTGCGTTTTAGCGCCATTGCGATTGGCTCAATTGAGTCGAGTTTTAATAAAGTGACGCCATCGCTCGACATGGTTAGCGCGACCTTGGGCATGTCGCCGTTAAAAATGCTGTTTAAAGTCCATTTACCCTTGGTGCGTAAGGGCTGTTTTGCGGCGGCATTGTTGGTGTTCATTGAATCAATGAAAGAGTTGCCCGCAGCACTGTTGTTGCGTCCATTTAACTATGAAACGTTGGCGACCTATGTTTATCAGTTTGTCTCGGACGAACAGTTAGAACATGGCGCGTTGGCGGCTATTGTGATTGTCGTGGTCGGCTTGGTGCCGTTAATTATTTTAAATCGTTCGTTGGAGCAACAGCATTAATATGACTAAATTAGTAATCAACAATTTAGCCTGTCGGTATGATGATCACGTGGTGATTGATGACCTATCACTAACGTTAGAAAATAATGACATTATTGCCTTGCTTGGCCCTAGTGGTTGTGGCAAAACGACGTTGTTAAGAACGATTGCTGGGCTTCACGCGGTGCACGAAGGCGAGATTCACTTAGGCGACAAGCTGGTGAGTTCAGCGAAGATGATGCTTGAGAGTGAGAAGCGTAATATTGGGATGATATTTCAGGATTATGCCCTGTTCCCGCACTTAACGGTGACACAAAACATCGCCTTTGGCTTAACTAAGCTGACTAAAGGTGAGTCTGAACAACGCGTTGAGGCGATGCTCAAGTTGGTTAAACTCTCTGACTTTGCGCAACGTTTTCCACATGAAATATCCGGCGGTCAACAACAACGGGTCGCGATTGCGCGCGCGTTGGCCTATCAGCCCGATATCATGTTACTCGACGAGCCTTTTTCGAATATCGATAGCCAGTCTCGTGGCGAAATCATGATGGAAATACGCCAAATACTAAAAGCGCAAAACGTGCCCGCCGTTTTCGTGACTCACAGTAAAGATGAAGCATTTGCTTTTGCCGATAAGTTGGCTATTTTTAATCGGGGTAAAATCGAACAGATTGGAACGGCGCAGATGTTATACCAACAGCCGTCATCCGCCTATGTTGCCAACTTTATGGGCAAGGCTAACTATATTGACATCATTAGTGTTAATGAGGGTTGTGTCAGTACTCAATTTGGTGATATTGACGTCGATATGACGAACAAGCGTACTAATACGGTGGTGATGTTGCGACCAGAACACTTTAATATAACGCCTGATGAAAGCGGCAACCTGTTAATTAAAAGTAGCGTCTTTTGCGGTAGCCATTGGATTCATGCCCTTGAAGGAAATGGCGTTGAAATAAATAGCGGCATCTCGATTGAGGTGCAGTCTGAGCATCATTACCCGGTAGACGCGCGCGTTGCAGTGAATGTGATTGCGCATGACGTGGTCACGTTCTAACAAACCATACTAATATAACTATCTGTATCAGTATGTTATTATTAGAAATAAAAGCGAATCATACGATGGAGCAAGATAATGGCTAGAGAGCAATCTGGCGTGTCGGCAGAAGGGAATCTACATGGACAATACTTATTGTTCGATTGCCAAGAAGGGAATGAAGCAGCGATTCGTAATCAACTACAAGAGATTAGTCATTATCTTGATGAAATCAATGAGCAACACTGTGATGTTGCCTTTTCTGCGTTTATTGCTATCGGTGCTAACTATTGGGATTTACTGTACCCGAACGCGCGACCAGCACTGTTAAGACCTTTCCCATCGCTGGAGCAAGATGATCGCCATGCGCCATCAATCCCTTATGATCTCTTTATTCACGTACGCAGCGATCGTGCAGATATTAATTACATGGTCAGCAATGAAGTGTGCTTAATGCTTGAAGATCTTGCCTCGTTGACCGAGGAGGTCAAAAGTTTTCGCTATCTCGACAATCGCGATTTAACGGGATTTGTTGATGGCACCGAAAACCCGAAAGGTATGCAGCGTCAGGAAGTGGCGTTGGTCAGCGATGAGGATACTGAGTTTCGCGGTGGCAGTTATATCCACATTCAACGCTATCGTCATGACTTGCGTAAATGGAATAAGCTCAAACAAAAACAGCAAGAAGACATTGTTGGCCGTACCAAGCAAGACAATCATGAATATTCGTCGTTTAATAAGCCTAAAACCTCGCACATTCGCCGAACAGGGTTAAAAGAAGCCGACGGTAACCCGATTGAGATATTAAGACAATCGATGCCTTATGGTGACATGCAGGAGCAGGGGTTATTTTTCATCTCTTGTTGTCGCACGCCATTAAATTTTGAGCTGATGTTACGTAGTATGATTGTTGGCGATCAGAAAGGGCATTATGACCACCTGCTCGACTATACACAGGCGGTAACTGGCGCAGCATTTTTTGCGCCTTCGTTAACATTTTTTGCGGCGCACGTTAAAGGCTAACGTTAAACAGTTCTTTAATGGTGTTGAGGGTGGTATCGATATCGCCTACCTGTGCTGGCGCGATAAAAATTGTATCATCACCGGCAATTGTCCCTAAAATCCCTTCGGCTTTCCCTATGGAATCAAGCAAGCGAGCGATAAGTTGCGCCGCCCCCGGACTTGTTCTAATCACAATCATGCTGTCGTTATGGTCAAGATCGATTACTAAATTCTTGAGCGGACTGCTGGTGGTTGGTACGCCCAATTCAGCGGGTAAGCAGTAAACCATTTCTTGTTTAGCATTTCGCGTGCGTACTGCGCCGAACTTACTCAGCATCCGAGATACTTTTGATTGGTTGATGTTTTCAAACCCAAGTTTTTGCAGGGCGACGACAATATCGCCTTGAGAACCAAACTGCTCATCCTTTAGCAGATCTTTAAAAGCTTTAACTAATTGGTCCTGTTTTTCAGAGTTTCTCATTTTTATCCGTTATTTTAGTTATTTTTTGGGTTTATATGCATAAGTCGTGAATAAAAAACTAAAAAAAATCAATAAATAGTTATTTTCTTGCATAAAGAGAGGAGCTTATCATAGTTTTTCATCGTTGTGGGACTAAGAGCTTGGTTTTTTGAGGTCTCTCAACCTTAGTGTATGAGTCATGATTGGCCCATCGACGGCAACGCTTACTATGGCAAGTGAAAAAACTAAGGTATACTGCTTGCGAAATTTTGGGACAGCGGCTTTAGTCGGATAGCGTTTATGCTAACTAACGAGTAAAGTGTGCGACCATTAATAGCAACACCGATAACACTATAGTCTTGTCGGTGTTGGTATATTTACCCATACTATTTGTTTATCTCTAAGGGAGAATGTTATGAAAGTTGCAGTATTAGGCGCTGCTGGCGGAATCGGCCAAGCACTAGGTTTATTATTAAAGACTCAACTACCTGCAGGTAGCGAATTATCATTATATGATATCGCTCCAGTGACTCCAGGTGTTGCTGCAGATCTTAGCCACATCCCAACAGATGTTAAAGTAACTGGTTTTGCTGGTGACAACTCTGCTGCTGCACTTGAAGGTGCTGACGTGGTTCTTATCTCTGCTGGTGTTGCACGTAAGCCTGGTATGGATCGTTCAGATCTTTTCAACATCAACGCAGGGATCGTTAAGAACCTAGTAAGCGTTTGTGCTGATACTTGTCCTAAAGCACTTATCGGTATTATTACTAATCCAGTAAACACGACTGTTGCTATCGCTGCTGAAGTCCTGAAAGAGAAGGGTGTTTATGACCCAGCTCGTTTATTCGGTGTGACTACACTTGATGTTATCCGCGCAAACACGTTCGTTGCTGAAGCCAAAGGTCTAAACCCAGCTGAACTTAACGTTCCTGTTATCGGCGGACACTCTGGCGTTACTATCTTGCCATTGCTTTCTCAGTCTGGTGCTACATTCACCGCTGAAGAAACTGCAGCGCTTACAACGCGTATCCAAAATGCTGGTACTGAAGTTGTTGAAGCTAAAGCGGGTGGCGGTAGTGCTACTCTTTCAATGGGCCAAGCCGCTGCTAAATTCGGTCTGTCTCTTGTTGCTGCACTTAACGGCGAAGAAAACGTTGTTGAATGTACTTATGTTGAAGGCCCTGGCGATAAAGCTCGTTTCTTCGCACAACCAGTACTTCTTGGTAAAAACGGCGTAGAAAAAGTATTAGGTTACGGCGACCTTACTGACTTCGAAGCTGGCGCTCTAAACAGTGCACTTGATACACTTAAAAGTGATATCACTTTAGGCGAAGAATTCATTACTGCTAAATAGTAATGGGTTGAGGTATATACCTCAGCAAGTCTATTAAAAAAGCCACAACAGTAATGTTGTGGCTTTTTTGTTGGTCAATTTTAACGAGTTAAGGTTATTTAACTTCCCGCCACGAGATGATTCTATCGTTACCACGGTAACGACCAAAGATAGCAGTGGCCGACGGTGACGTCTGTACGGTGCTCGCATTACCATCCCAATCAAATTTGAGCCAATCTGCTACAGGATAGGTTAACTCTCTCGAACCAATGTTATTAGCCCCAGGTGCGCGCAGGATCAACTGGCCACGTCCTTTATCCACGACCTTGTTGTCGCTATAGCCTGCTAAACTGCCCAATGGTGAATATGTTAGCTTATCGGCAGAATATTGAGAGCAATCATCATCAGCGTTAGTGATGAAACCGCCGTCTTGATAATGCTGCATGGTTAATGGGATCATGAGATCACTGGTTTCGGGACCATAACTTGATGTTAGCGACGCCCTGCCGTAATGAACATCGATCGCGCTCGGCTCTATGATTGGTAAGGTCGTCGCATTGATACCATCGCTGTCAGTGACTGCGAGCACAGCGATATCGATATCACTAACAAACGGGTTGATTTGGCTATTTGAGTCACGAGTATAGGTAAAATGATCCTGCTTGCTTAATCGATAGAGTAGCGGCACGCTATCGACGAGTGAATCTAACGTCACAGTATCCATGGTGCTGCTCAATACCATTGGAGTCGACGCGTCGCTGCCAACTTGAGAATGGTCGGCTGTCGGCGCGCCAAGCACTATATCGGCAAGGTCTAGGTTATTGAATACATCAATGTAGTTTAGTGTGGGTTCGCCTTGTGTGTTCTGCGGTGTTACGCGAATGATGGGCTCATAATCAAGTAGATAGTTGATAGCACCTTTGGTGTTGGTGCTGTTTAGCTCACCCGTATAAACAAAGTCGGGAGAACACTGCCCGGATAACATGCCTTGATCCTCTACTTCAACGAGGAAGTGATCCGGTGAAAAGCGATTTAGTGGTGTATCTATACCGTTAATGATTAAACCCTGCGCACCATAGTTTTCGTCTTTGACATTTAACGTTATTTCGCCGACTTCTGCATATCGTGCTTTGTTGGTGGTGAGCACACCATTGTTGAAGGCCGATGTCGCAATCGCACTATAATTAGTCCCCAGTTTCGATTGAATGCTCTGCGTCTCACTGTAATAGAAACCGGCATCGGTGCTGCCGGCTATCGTTGGTGCTGTTCGTTGTATTAGAAGCATTGGGCTATGTGGTTGGTAATTTTCAGTGACTGTGTTTTGAGCATTGACGGCAGCAATCGTGAGGTCAAAATCAGCACCCGCTTTATGCGGTAATTGTTGATTGCCCACCGTGATAGCAAACGCATCGGGTTGAACCCAAAACAGATTACTATTTCCGGTGAGTGTGAGCGCTCCTGAACTATACCGAGCATGGAGCTGAATCTGACCTGCATCTTGATAAATCGGTGTGGTAATCGTCGCAATACTTTGCGGATCAAAACTTAGCGTGACGTTGCTATAGCTTGTGACGCTCGCACCACTGTTTTTAGCGATCGCTTGACCATCGATGGTCAAATCGAGGGTTGAGATGTTGGTTGGCGCATTACTTTGTTGGGCCAGTTCAACGGCGATATTACCAGTAAAGAGTCCTTCACAAGCCCCATTGTTGTCTTCAACAGCTTGAACTTGCAATACTTGAGGGAAAGAAACGCCCGCTACCTGATTGCCAATGGTGTCGCTATTTTGATATAAAAATCGAAAGCCAGCGGCTTTAAATTCTGTCTCACATGCAACTTGGGTTGCGCCGATATAACATTGTAGTGGTGCACTGGGTGAGGCGCTGGTTAGCGCATATGACGCGGCGCCAACGGTTGTTTTCGAGAACGCTAAATCACTCGTCTGCTGGGTAAAAACGATCGGGTTAGTCTGTGACCAGCCCGTTAGCGGGGCCATCGTTAAACTTACCTGTTGCTGATAGCGTTGACTACAATCATTGTTAGTACAGGCGATTAACGCCATCGGCTCTGCCTCACAGGTTAAGCCCTGATTGTCATTGAGCGCTAAGCGATAGTGATCAACTGCGTTAGGACAAGCGGCGCGATTACTACCATCCCAGTTGTTACCAGCAAGGTTATTGAAATAAATTGCTTGAATATCATCGACCGTGAGCACTTCTTCAAAAATCACCACTTCGTCTATTTGGCCGTAAGCCGTTTCAAGCCGGTCAGTGGTCTCTAAATAGACATTATAGTTGGAACGATTATCACCAAAGTACAGAGATTGTACTGCGCCAATCGTTGATTCAGAGGTGCTAAAATCTAGCGCATTGGATGTTAATGTTAATGGCTGGCCATTGAGTGTCAGACCAACGGTTTTTTGGCCCAAATCCCAGCTCGCGGTAATGTAAACCCACTGGTTAGCGGATATTATCACTGGGTCTGAATAAAAGACGAAATCATTGTCGAGGCTGTCTTCGAACGAGAACTCTAAGCCGCCATTAGCCTCTCGTCTGAGGTGGAAGTATATATCACTACTATTGCCGTCGAATAATGTTTGTTGGGTGCCTGCGCTTGTATTGGGCTGATACCAAAACCCTATTGTGCCTTGGTCTGACAATATCAAACCAGTATCAATACTATTGAATTGATTGAGTAAATTATCGGACGTAAATTGAGCAGCGCCACAAATTAAGCCGTCTGAATTAGTAAATACATGACCGACTGATGGCCCATCGATATCAATATCGACAATCGTACCGTGATTGTTATTGCCAGACTGATCGATAATTTCATCAGCCGTGACATCCCAGCTCGGCTCATCCAGATGCCAGTCGAGCTGTGGTGTGGCATCAAATGGCGGGAATAACTGGCTATTGGGGATAAGCTGCCATTGACTGATATATTTTTTCTTCCAAGACAGATGAGCAACGGCTTGCCCGGTGTCTTGCATATACTCCATTCTAATTTCATAATATTGACCGGCGACTAAGCTAACAACACCACTGATGTTGTTCCTTGAGCCGGAGTTATCCAGGTCATCGATAATAAGGTTACCGTTTATCCATAATTTTACGCCGTCATTGGTTTGAGTGCTAAAGTAATAATCTGCCGTTTGCGATGCCAAGACACTACCGGTCCAACTGACCGCGTATTGAGGTGTAGTAATCGTGCTATCCGGCATATCTTGACCCCAATGAAAATTCACTTGGTAATCTAACCGGGTCATATCAGGTGTGCTGGTGGGGAAAGTGCTGTTGGGTGGCGAATTTTGATTCCAATAAGAGCCTAATAATCCCTGGCTTGGTTCGGTGATCGCCACTATCTCTGTGGAGAGTGCGGCGCTGGGAATAATCTCATAATTGCTGCTACTAGGACGTATCCACGACAGTTGTGCGACTTCGTCACCGGTGGCTTGGAAATATTCCATCTTGATCTGATATTGCTTTCCAGCGACCAAATTAATGTCAGCGCTGTCATTGTTTTTAGGCAAGGAATCCTTCGATCCCTTCGAATTCGCCGACTTCGTCCAATCGTTGATCACTAGAGTGCCATTAATCCACAGTCTTACGCCATCGTCGGTGCGTGTGTTAAAGGTATAATCACCCGATTCGGGTACCGTGATACTGCCAAGCCAACGGACCACAAAGTTATTTTTGCTAAAATTCGACGGACGGCCAGCGCTTGGGTCAAAGTCAACGGTTGCATCAATACGTACTAAATCAGGCGTGCCGGTGGGAAATGTGCTCCCTTGCGGGTTTCCTTGATGCCAATAAGAACCCGTCAATCCTTCTACAGCATGTGCCTTCGGCATTACCATCAGGATTAGAGCGGCGCCGATAAGCAATAACCAGCGACCAGTTAAGGCTGTATTTGATAGTGATTTAATCATGGTTTACGCTCTCTCGCCTCAACTTCAACACTGCGTTTGGTGATCATGTCGCCCGCGCTGCAAGTCGCAGTACTTTTTATCCGAAAATGGGTAAAGCTATAATCCGCTTCGGTAATGTCAATTTTAGCGCAGATGACGGTTAACTCGCAGCCCGAAAAAGCGGCAGTATCTGGCAAAGCGTAATTAATCGGTGCTGATTCACAAGCATTGGTCGTAATATTAGGGCCAAATGTCCCATTTAACATCCGCTCCGCTCCGCTATTAGCAGTGTGCAAAGCGCGCGCGCCATAGACTTCATAGATAACTGAGCGGCTACTATCACTATTGATTTGAACCATTGCCGCGCCTAAAAATGCGAGCACGATAATAACGAACAGCGCGATGACCAACATACTGCCACGTTGATGGGAATGGGCTCTGAGTCGGCGTAATTGGTTAGGGGACATTAACAATGTGCACCTCGTGATATAGATTGAGCAGTTCATCGTCATAAGAAAATGATAAATTGAGTTGCACCACGGCATTTCTAATCAAGCTATCTTGATGATACTCAAACGGCGTGGCATTAACTTGGTTTTTCACCATTAACACTCCGGTCGCGTTGGGTGGTGACAGTTGATTTTGGCCCGGCCAATAATCGCCATAACGCTTGATATCTTGGCCTTCAACACAATAACTGACCGCACTGTCGACTAAGAAATAGCGCTCGATAGGGGAATGCTGTAAAAATGAAATGGCGTTAGCAAAGCTGATTTCCATCACGTTGTTGCCTTCATCCGTCATACTATCTATTTCAAATATCTTTGCGGCATCGGTTAACGCAGGGGCGTAAATTTCTTGGGGGCTCAGCGGGTAGATAATTATCTTACTGCCACCAGAGCGAGTCGATTCGACGACCAATAATTCATCGGAAGAATCAGGCATCACAGGAATCGAAATGTAGGTCGAGTTGACCACAATTGGTACAAATTCAATGCAGCTATTGTTGACTCTAATACTGTTAGGCACCGCCTCACGCAGCTCCCTGGTCAGTCGTTCAATCAAGAAACGACTATCGCCGACTTGACGGTCGCGGTTGACGGTATCTTGGTAAATATCAATCCCAAAACGAATAAAAGAGGCAACACTGATGCTAACAATCGACATTACTAGGATCACTAAGATTAGCTCAATCAGTGTAAAGCCCCGGCGTGATGTAATCATTAGTAGTTACTCCGGTAGGTCGCAAACTTAATATCATCGCCGTTAGGGGTGGTGACGGTTATCGAAATCAGCTTTGCACCGCGTTGAGCCAGAACGCTACCCTGGTCAATCGCGTCGTAATTACCATCGTAAATAACGGTTATCGCCAAGTTGAAATTAATATAATCATTGGCATAAAGTGAGCCACTAAAGAGACTGGCCCCATCGATTGTTAAACCATGATAATCGTCGACATCATCCCAGAAATCACGTTGTAATTCTTCAGGGCCGAGTGTGCTAGAGCAGGCATTCACGGCAACATCATCGTCACAGCGGTTAATCCCCAAGGCGGGATTCGAGTTTTCGTCAAATGCCTTGCCCTGTATCTCGTTAATCAAGGTGTTGGCGAGCTCGGTCGCGCGCAATTGATAAATAGGGTCGATACTGCGTAATGCTTGCGGCGCTATCAAGGTAAACATTAACGACATGGCGATACCGAACACCATGATACCAACAACTAGCTCGATGAGGGTGAAACCACTGCTCGCCCGGTTTGTGTTAAATTTATTATTAATCATGAATATAGCCTTCCGATTCAATGATTAACGTCACGGTGTCTCGACCGGTAATGGTGATCACACAACCACCAACACAATCGCCTGCGCCATTGAGCATTGCTGGGCGTCCATCGCCGTCAAACCGTAAATCTAAGCTGGTGGTGCTTCCAATGCCAACCGTCACACCGTCTAGCGCAATGGGATTAGTCATTTGGCTATCAGTGCCACAGATTGCTGCGTTGTTATCGATGATGCCAAACTCAACCGGGGTGACGATGACATTGTGACAAATTCCACGATGGTGCAGTGCTTGGATTTGAGCCAACCGTAATTGTCCTAGCAACTGATCTCTAATTGCAAACGCACTGAATTCCGATTGTTGTACCAATTTGGGCCCGACAGAAACGGCTAACACACTAACAATTAATATTACCATGATGAGTTCGACCATTGTAAAAGCGTTGTGACGGCGCATCGCTCGATATTTTCCTATAGTGAATTGGTCGTTAAACAAGGTGTCAATGATGGACAATAAACGCATCAATTGTATCACTTTATCGCGATCTAAACCAAAAGCTGCAATCAAATAGTAATCTAAACCTGTTGGCGCAAGCAATGACTTTTTAGCGAACTAATCAATCGAAAGATTGCAGATGGTGCGAGTGAGTAAACGTTACCTGACATTTGCTTGTTTTTTGTTTAGTATTGAATAACTTAATTTTTATTACTCATTACTCGACGATGATATAATCGCCCTTAACAATATAGCAACAGGTTATTTTAATAAAACAGTCTGTTGTTGCTTGTTTAAACTGATAGTCATTGGTAAAGTTGTCGGGTTTTCTTTTTACCAATTCAACTTAGGCACTTTCGATGTTTAAAAAGCTACGTGGTTTATTTTCAAATGATCTTTCGATAGATCTAGGTACAGCAAATACCCTTATTTATGTTCGTGATCAGGGAATAGTGTTAGATGAGCCGTCAGTAGTGGCGATCCAGGAAGATCGTAGCAACGGAACACGCCGTGTTGCGGCTGTTGGTACCGACGCTAAGCGAATGCTTGGTCGTACACCGGGTAATATTAAAGCCATTCGTCCGATGAAGGATGGGGTGATCGCAGACTTTCATGTCACTGAAAAAATGCTGCAGTACTTTATCAAGCAAGTTCACAATAACAACATCTTACGTCCTAGCCCTCGTGTATTGGTCTGTGTGCCTTGTGGCTCAACACAAGTTGAACGCCGTGCGATAAAAGAATCAGCGGAAGGTGCTGGTGCACGTGATGTTTATCTTATTGATGAGCCAATGGCTGCTGCAATCGGTGCTGGCTTGCCGGTATCCGAAGCAACCGGTTCGATGGTGATCGATATTGGTGGTGGTACTACCGAAGTCGCGATTATTTCATTGAACGGTGTTGTGTATTCAAGTTCAGTGCGTATTGGCGGTGACAAATTTGATGATGCGATACTAAATTATGTTCGTCGTAATTTCGGTAGCCTGATCGGTGAAGCAACCGCAGAACGTATTAAGCATGAGATTGGTAGCGCTTATCCTGGTGATGAGCTGCTTGAAATTGAAGTTCGCGGTCGTAACCTTGCGGAGGGTGTACCAAGAAGCTTCACGCTTAACAGCAACGAGATTCTAGAAGCATTGCAAGAGCCTTTATCGGGTATTGTTAGTGCCGTAATGACCGCGTTAGAGCAGTCACCACCAGAGTTAGCGTCTGACATATCAGAGCGCGGCATGGTATTAACCGGTGGCGGCGCCTTATTACGCGGTTTAGACCGTTTAATTATGGAAGAAACTGGCATTCCTGTTGTTATTGCTGACGACCCACTGACTTGTGTAGTACGCGGTGGCGGTAAAGCATTAGAAATGATGGACATGCATGGCGGTGATATTTTTACTTATGAGTAAAAATTCCTGCATCATCGAGTCTGATTTGAGTTAGCGCCATGAATACCATTTTTTCACGGCGTTTTCCCACTCGCTTAAAGCTGCTTATTTTTGTGCTTATTTCACTCATTGTGATCTTGAGCACCGACCGAATGAGTCCTTATCGTGTTTATCTCACATCCTTGCTGAGCCCATTGCAATTTATGGCTGATGCACCGGTAGAGATGCTTGACTCTGTGTCGGACAGTGTAAAATCCCGCGCTACTCTCATCGCAGAAAATAAAATATTACGGCGTCAGGAACTGGAAGTGAGTGATAAATTGCTCACTTACGAACACCTCAAACTTGAGAATATTCGCCTGCGTACCTTATTGGGCTCACCTGTCGAATACACCCAGCGCAAACTAATTGCTCGCGTGCAATCAGTCGATTCAGACCCCTTTAGATTGCAATTAGTGATTAACAAAGGACTGGATCATGGCGTATACGCTGGGCAACCGGTAGTTGATGAGTTTGGTGTGGTTGGTCAGGTACTTGAAGTAAGTCAATTAAACAGCCGAGTATTGTTAATTGCCGACAACAGTCACGCGATACCGTTGCAAATTCAACGTAACGATGTTCGCTTGATTGGGCTAGGCAAGGGCGATCTTCATCAGCTTGAACTGCAATATGTCACTAAAAGTACCGACGTTAAAATTGGTGATATGCTGGTCACGTCGGGTTTGGGTGGCGTTTTCCCTGAGGGTTATCCTGTGGCACGGGTTAGTGGTATTGAAAATCGTGGCAGTGAAATATATTCCAACATCAAGATCACTCCTATCGCCAAATTAGACCGCGTTCGTTATTTGTTGTTGTTGTGGCCAAGTCAGCCACTAGAAACAGAACAACCGCTTAAGGGCGAATAATGCGAGCCCACCCGATTACATCAGTATTTGTTATTTGGTTGAGCATTCTATGCGCGGCATTCTTGCAAATTATGCCTATCCCACCATTTTTAGATCCCTTTCGTCCAAATTGGATCCTGTTGGTCGCGCTGTATTGGTCGATTGCGATGCCGCATCGATTTAATCTCGGCAGCGCATGGATTGCTGGGGTGATACTCGATTTAGTCTGGGGCACAACCCTGGGCCTGAATGCGTTGGCGTTTGTATTAGTCTCAACAATCGTCGTGATTCACTTTCAAAAAGTCCGCAGTTATTCTATCGGTCATCAGGCCTTAGTCATGACCGGTATTAGCGGTCTCTATCAATCGCTTAGCTATCTCTTTGAACTATCGCTAAGTGACGTCATCATGCCAAGTGGTTATTATTTATCGTCCATTGTCACGGTGTTAGCGTGGCCATGGTTATTTTTGGTATTACGTAAAGCGCGCCGTCATTGGCGGATTAATTAAAAGAGCGGTATGAATTCCTCCAACCAACCCAGTCTTTATCTGGCGTCTAAGTCGCCACGTCGTCAAGAGCTATTAAGCCAAATCGGTATTTCGTTTCAACTCGTTGATATCGATGTGCCGGAAAGCCCGCAACACAATGAATCGGCCATTGATTATGTCACGCGCTTAGCGATTGATAAATCATTGGCAGGAGTCGCGAATCGAACTGGTAATACGCCGGTGCTGGGTAGTGATACTATTGTGGTTTTAAATGGCCGCATCATGGAAAAACCAACGGATAAAACCAATGCCATCGAGATGCTACTCGCGCTGTCCAATAATACTCATCAGGTGATGACTGCGATCGCTATCAGTGATAATGAACGAACATTAAATGAAGTTGTCACAACTAATGTTACTTTTTGCCAAATAAGTGAACAACAAGCGAGCGCTTATTGGTACACTGGTGAGCCTGCTGATAAAGCGGGAGGATATGCTATTCAAGGACTGGCGGGCAAATTTGTTAAGAATATTGAAGGCAGCTATTTCGCCGTGGTTGGATTACCACTGCTCGAGACTGAGCGCCTACTTAATCAAATATTGGCACCGCAACAATAAAGAGCGAACATCATGTCAAACGAAATAAAGAGTGTTACCGCAGAGCTATTAATTAACGTGACCCCTAGCGAAACGCGTGTCGCGCTGGTGGAAGATGGCACATTACAAGAAGTTCACATTGAGCGTCTGGCTAAAAAAGGCATTGTAGGCAACATCTACAAAGGAAAAATTAGTCGCGTCCTACCAGGGATGCAAGCGGCTTTTGTTGATATTGGTCTTGATAAGGCAGCGTTTTTGCACGCGTCGGACATTGTTACTAATAAATCGGAAGATGATACAACGCCACATAAAGTGCAAGATATCACCGTATTGGCCAAACAGGGACAGTATTTAACGGTGCAGGTGATCAAAGATCCTATTAGCACCAAAGGGGCGCGCCTAACTACCGATATAACGCTGCCATCGCGTTATCTTGTGTTTATGCCGGGCTCTAAGCATGTCGGCGTATCACAACGAATTGAAAACCCACAAGATCGTAATCGGCTAAAAGCGGTGGTGGGGCAGTACACTCATGAACACGGTAGTTATATTATTCGTACCGCTGCTGAAGGCATTGGTGAGAAGGAACTGGCACAAGATGCCGCGTTCTTAAAGCGTTTGTGGGCTAAGATTATTGACCGTCGCCAGCGCGCAAAAACAAGCACCATGCTGTATGAAGATTTGAGCTTACCACTGCGATTATTACGCGATTTTGTGGGTACAGAGCTCGAACGAATTCGTGTTGACTCGAGGCTGACGTTTGAATTGCTTAACGAATTCACCTCAGAATTCGTGCCTGAATTATTCGATAAGCTTGAGTACTATCCAGGCGAGCGCCCAATCTTTGATTGTTATCAAGTCGAGAATGAGATTAAACGGGCACTAGAGCGTAAGGTTGAGTTGAAATCCGGCGGTTATCTCATTATTGATCAAACGGAAGCAATGACCACGGTGGATATCAACACCGGTGCGTTTGTTGGTCATCGCAATCTTGAAGATACAATTTTCTCCACCAATTTAGAGGCAACCAAGGCGATAGCGCGTCAATTACGTCTGCGTAATCTTGGCGGCATCATCATTATCGATTTTATCGATATGACCCATAGTGAACATCGAACCCGCGTCTTAAGCGCGCTTGAGAGCGCATTGGAAAAAGATCGCGTGCGCACCAATGTGAGTAACTTCTCGTCGCTAGGATTGGTTGAAATGACCCGTAAGCGTACTAGAGAGAGTCTAGAGCACGTGTTGTGTCACGAGTGTCCAAGTTGTAAAGGGCGTGGTTCACTGAAAACCACTGAAAGTATTTGTTATGAAATATTCAGAGAAATCATCCGAGTTAATCGCGCCCACGCGGCCGATCGTTTTGTGGTTTATGCATCTGAAAAAGTATGTAATGCATTATTAAACGACGAGACCGATTTTCTTGCTGAGCTCGAACTGTTTATTGGCAAAGACGTTAAGATCCAGTCTGAACCACAATACGGTCATGAAAAATACGATGTGGTAATGATGTAGTGCGTTGGTTTTTCCGCTTTTTTAACCGCGTTATCGCTAAGCTTTGGCTTGGCGGTGTCGTGTTATTAATATTTATCGCATTATTTGTAAGCGCGATACGTGCGGCGCTGCCTCACTTTAATCAATACCAAGGTCAATTTAGCCAATATTTGATGGATAGTCATCAAGTCCATTTCTCTATGGACCATGTCCAAGCCAAGTGGCAAGAGGGCGGACCGACGATTGTACTGACTAAGCCTGTGTTCTCAAACGTAGAACGCTTCGGAGTCGAATTTTCGGCGCAAGAGTTAGCACTACAGCTTAATATTCCGCAATCCATTTTAGCCTTATCGCCACGTTTTAATTGGCTTAATGTTAAACAAGCCAGTATTACTCTCGGCCAGTTTCCTGCCACGTCTGATAAGCCAAGTGATCCTATTCCGTTGTTGATGAATGTCGTGCGTAAGGCCGAGATTGACGATGTGATTGTAGCGTTTGATGAGTCTTATGGCACATTGCCCTCCGTTCATTTGTCGCAGTTAACATGGTTAGGTGGCGATAACCAAGGCCAAATGCAGTTGGCTGTGTCAGCTCAGCAATCTGAGTTACCTCCAGTGTTTATACTGATTAATATCAGCGGTGAAGATCGCGAGTCATTACACGGGCAAGCGTATATTAATGCTATTAATTGGCCGTGGATGGATGATTTGGCCGTATTCTTACCGCCAATTGCGAGTGATGTTGTTGCACACAGTAGCTTCGAACTGTGGGCTGATTTCTCTGCGATATCACTCGATTCAATGTTACTTAGCGTTGGCGAAAATCAACTCGAATGGCTCAGTGGCAGTAAATTACAGAGCTTGTCGGTGTTACCCAGCGCTATAGCGTGGCAACCACAAGAACACGGTTGGCAAGCGACAGCTAGCCAATTGCAATTGATCCTTAACGAGCAAGATTTGATGCCGGTAAATCTGGTGCTCAGTAGCAATAAAAATCAGCTTAGTGGCACAATAGATCAAATAGACTTGGCGCCGCTAGCATCGTTAAGCGGTATTTTTTCAGCCATTCCTCAAGACACTAATCGTCTGCTCAATCAGCTTTCTCCGCAAGGTCATCTGGCAAATATAGAGTTTAATCAAGTGGCGAGTCAGTGGCATTACAGCGGTGAACTCATTGATTATACGCAGCAGCAAGTGGGCGGGATCCCAGAGGTTATCGGTCTCAATGGTGCCTTTAATGGTATTGATCGCGTCGGTGAAGCTGAGATTAAATTCAATCAAAACACCTTAGATTTTGGGCCTTATTTCATCCAGCCAATCGCTATTAACACCCTCAGTAGTTCACTGTATTGGGGCGGGGATGGTGATCGTAGTTGGTTTGGTGCTTCGAAATTATCTGTGAATAATAATAATTTAGTCAGTGAATTGGCATTGCAGTTGTTGTTTGAATCAGGACATTCACCCGTGCTGTCGCTCTATGGTGAAGCGCAATTAAAAGACGCAAAACAAGCGGATAAGTATTTACCCCATGTCGTGTTAAGCGATGGTTTAGTTAATTATTTAGCCTCAGCAATTCAAGGTGGCAGCAGCGATGACATTAGCCTGTTGTGGCAGGGCGAACTGAGCAAATTCCCCTATAGTGACAACGATGGTGTATTTGAGGTTAACGCAAGGGTTAAACAGGCTCAATATCAATTTCATCAAGACTGGTTACCGCTAACGGATGCTAGTGTTAATATCGATTTCCATAACGAAAGTATGTTAATTACTGGGATTAATGGTCGTCTTAAAGCCTTGGAATTTGAATCGTTAACGGCACGTATCGACGATCTTCTCGGGGAGTCTACAGTGATAGTGGATGTTGAGCTAAATCAACCCCAGGCCAAGATGAATGACTTTGTATTCTCATCAGTCATTGACGACAGTGTCGGTGCGGTATTAAGACAACTCGACGTTAAAGGCAACATCAGAACCAAGCTACACATCGATATTCCACTCGATGATAGCCTACCAGTAGTGTCCGGGACAGTACTGCTCAATAATAATGATTTGGCGATCAACGCGATTGATTTAGCGGTTAATCAAGTGTCTGGTGATATCAGTTTCGTTAATGGTGATGTCACAGGCAGTAATATTCGCGGTCTGCTATATGAACAACCGGTCACGTTTGGTATTAATACCAAGCCAATGGGCAGTGAGTATTACGGTATCGAGCTGGCCTTAAATGCGCAGTGGCACAGTGATAAAATTCCGGAGAGTTGGCACGCTTATCTCGACGACTATATGTCGGGAAGTTTGGATTGGCAAGGTCGTGTCACGCTCAAAATTGGGCAAGAGGATGTAACCTATCAGGCCAATTTTAAGTCGCCGATGCAGGGGCTAGAACTTAAATTGCCGCAGCCACTTGATAAGTATGTGAACCAAAAAGAAGCATTGCGAATTACCACGTCTGGTGATGCTAATGGTGGTCAGTTTAATTTGGCACTTGGCTCTCGGGCAGAAGTGTTGGCCGATTTTACAACACGAGAACAAGGGCTTAAAATTGAACAGTTAAGCTTGATGGTTGGGCGTGGGTTTACCGCTGCAGATGTAATACCACAAGATGGACTGTCATTGAAGATTGAACTCGATACTCTGCAACTCGATGAGTGGCAATCATTTATTGCCTCAATAGAGCAGGGGCAATCGCAAGAGCAAGACAGCTTTTTCCCAGCCCTCAAACAAGTTGCGGCGAAGGTAAAACATCTCACGGTGCTCGATCAGGTGTTAAGCGATGTTACCCTAAATGGAACAAAGGAGATCGATAATTGGCGTATTTTAGTCGATAGTCCTGAGGCGCTGGGCAGCATTGTCATTTATGACGATTTTGATCAACGCGGTATCGAGGCAAAGTTCCAGCGATTGGTTATTGCTAAGCACCCAAATGGTCAAACGCAAGCGGCTACTCCAATGACGCTAGCACGATTAAAAAGCCTCCCCTTAGTTAGCTTCTCATGCCTTCGTTGCCAAATCGCAGGTGTAGAGGTGGGGGAAGTTAGTTTTAATACCTTGTCAGATGAGCAAGGTATTATCGTTGATAATATTCAAATCAATGAGCAAAATACTGATATTAGCGCCCAGGCCATCTGGGGCTTTGACAGTGTCGGTGAATTTACTAAAATCAGCGGTAACTTTAACAGCAGTAATTTAGAGCAAACGCTTAAGCTGTTTGATTTGTCCTCAGGCATCAAAGATAGCGGTATAAAAACCACGTTTGACTTTACATGGCGATCAAGTATTTATCAGCCGGATATCACGAGTCTTAATGGTCACGTTAAGTGGAATATGTCTGAAGGGCATATTGCCGAGGTTAGCGATAAAGGGGCTCGAATCTTTTCATTGTTTAGCCTAGACTCTTTGCGCCGAAAACTGGTGTTGGACTTTAGAGACGTCTTTGTTAAAGGGATTTTTTACAATGATTTTAAGGGTGATTTTGCCATCGAAAATGGTGTCGCAGTTACGCATAATGCCTACATGGATGGCATTGCCGGCGGTATTGACGTTGTAGGATCAATCAATTTAGACACGACTGAACTCGATTACTACATCACGTTTAGCCCCAATTTATTCTCAAACATTCCAGTGATTGCTGGGGTGATAACTAGTACCCCTCAAGTCTTTGTCTTAGCGTTTGCGTTAACGAAGGTGCTGGAACCAATCATCGATGTGATCTCACAGGTTAATTTTAAATTATCGGGTAACGTTAAAGAACCATCGTTCGTTGAAATTAATCGAAAACAGAAGAAATATAAAGTCCCCGAGCATATTTTGCCCAAGCCGCAGTCGCTCGTACCCGTTGATATAGTCCCCGATGAGAAAGTACCTATCGAGTTAGCACCTGTCGAGACTGTAGGGGTCGGTGATCCTGTGGCTGTACCATTTTTAGAGGAATAATTGATGACTAAGCTTGCCGCGATACAAATGGTGTCAACGCCCGACATCGCGCACAATTTAGCAACCATAAAACAGCAGCTGACCCGCTTAAGAGCAGATTGCCCCACAGACTCAATGTTAGTGGTAGTGCCAGAATGTTGTCTGGTCTTTGGTGCTAGCGATGAGGTGGTTAATGCCAAGGCGGAAGAGGTTGGCGATGGGCCAATGCAATCCGGGTTAATCAGCTTGGCTAAAGCGTTCAATGTCTATCTAGTCGGCGGTACTATCGCACTTAAAGCGCCTGATGGCCGAAACTATGCGGCAAGCCTGTTGATCGACCCCTCAGGTGTTGTGCTTGCGCAATACAATAAAATTCATCTTTTTGACGTCGATGTGAACGATGGTATTGGCCAATATCGTGAGTCAGACGCGACCTTCCAGGGTCAGAATATATGCGTCATCGACACGCCAATTGGTCGCGTCGGTATGGCAGTGTGTTATGATCTACGCTTTAGCGCGCTATTTGGCGCGATGCGTGAGCAAGGCGCCGATATTGTCGTACTACCTAGTGCGTTTACCCAAGAAACCGGTAAGGCTCATTGGGAAATCCTGTTGCGAGCACGAGCAATAGAAAATCAATGCTACGTCATCGGTGCCAATCAAGGCGGCACGCACGAAAATGGCCGCCAAACGTGGGGGCAGTCGATGATTGTTGATTCATGGGGTGAGATCCAAGCGCAAATAGCCCAAGGCGAAGGGCACGTCGTTAGCGACTATCACGCGCAACGGACACAAGAGATTAGGGCGAAGATGCCAACATTATCGCAGCAGCGTTTAACGTCGAGCCAATTAAAATAATATAAAAACTAACGCATGGCGTTGGTTTAAAATAGAGAACACTATGAGCTTTGAAAAAGTTAGCACGTCATTATTAGCACCTAGCGGGCTAACCACCGACCACCTACATAACTACCTAACGACGATCCATCAGCACAATGTTGATTTTGCTGATCTGTATTTTCAATCGTCTCACCACGAGTCGTGGGTATTGGAAGACGGCATCATCAAAGAGGGTAGCTTTAACATCGAACGTGGTGTTGGGGTGAGAGCAATATGTGGTGAAAAAACGGGTTTCGCTTATGCCGATGAAATTACCGACCAGTCAATCATGCAAAGTGTTACCGCTGCCCGTGGTATCGCGCAAGCGAAGGCTAATGGTCAAGTCAATGCATGGCAAAAGAGCAAAGCGGTTAAGGTGTACAGCGAACTAAACCCATTAAGCTTGATGAGTGAAATAGATAAACTCGATATTTTACGTCAAGTTGATACCCACGCTCGCGCGCAAGATCCTCGTGTTACGCAAGTTGTTGCGAGCATCTCTGGTGTCTATGAAGAAATTCTAGTGGCCGCGACCGATGGCACGCTGGCGACCGATATTCGTCCGTTAGTTCGACTCAACTGTAGCGTCATTGTTGACGACAACGGTAAACGTGAACGGGGCTCTGCTGGCGGCGGCGGTCGTTGTGATTATCGTTATTTCTTAACGCTGAAAAACGGTAAAAAATTACTTGAAGGCTATGCCGAAGAAGCGGTACGTCAAGCACTAGTCAACCTCACCGCCATCGATGCACCAGCAGGCACGATGCCTGTTGTTCTGGGTAATGGTTGGCCTGGCGTATTGCTCCATGAAGCGGTTGGTCATGGTCTTGAAGGTGATTTTAATCGCAAAAAATCATCGGTGTTTAGCGGTAAAGTTGGTGAGCTAGTGTCATCCCCACTGTGTACGATTATCGATGATGGCACCATTGCCGATCGTCGTGGTTCAATCAGTATTGATGACGAAGGTGTACCAAGTCAGCGCAATGTATTGATCGAAGATGGTATCTTAAAAGGTTATATGTTTGATAAGCACAATGCCCACTTAATGGATACGATAAGCACCGGTAACGGCCGCCGTGAATCTTATGCCTCATTGCCTATACCTCGTATGACTAATACCTTTATGCTGGGCGGCGAAAGTTCACTAAAGGACATGATCTCTAGTATCGAGAATGGTATTTACGCACCAAACTTTGGTGGCGGACAAGTCGACATCACTTCTGGTAAATTTGTATTCTCAGCCTCGGAAGCTTACTTGATTAAAAATGGTGAAATAGGCCAAGCAATCAAAGGCGCCACGCTGATTGGTAGCGGCATCGAAGCAATGGGTCAAATTTCAATGGTCGGTAACGATCTCGAACTTGATCCCGGCGTTGGTGTGTGTGGTAAAGACGGCCAAAGCGTTCCTGTTGGCGTAGGACAACCTAGCCTAAAACTAGACCAGATAACGGTTGGTGGCACGGAATAGTCGCATAAACCCCTGATGCAACTGGCACTAAGTTGTTAATGGCGTTGGGGGAATACACTCGTTTTAAGTATTGGGCGGTACGGCGCAAGTTAATCGACCACGCTCTGCACGCCGTTAATACATCCATAGAAGCTTGGTCTGGCGTCCTGCCAGTAACCGCAGCTTTAGGTCAATCAACTTGCTCTTTTATAGCTCTTAATCCCAATAGCCCGCTATTACTCGGAAAATTTCTCCTGTATTCTAATATCGAAATCAATCGAGTGCCTTGCTCTAGTTTATTTTACTTTCGCACAACAAGATCACTTAATTAATGTAATTGGTATGAATACAAAAGGGTATAATGAAGCACAAATGGTGAGTGATGCGTTAACGCTTAGGCTCAGTTTGGACATCGGTATCACTACCAGCGATCTCCTTAATGTCGTTAGCGAGTAGTTCTACCAAAACCTTTTGAAGGACATGCATTAAGGCCGAAAATGAAAAAATAAAAACGATTAATGGTGGTAAGGCTTCAAGGCTTCGCCAAAAACATATTTCGATACAATGTCGGCCGCAATCACCCCAAGTATCGCGAAAACTAATGTCCTTTGCCCATGTTTTTGTAAGGCCGCTTTAATCTCTTTTTCTAACATATCACTCTCAGGGTTAAATTTTTAGGATTACTCTCACGCCACTAAAGGTTGCTTTAAATAAGTTTCGCTGCCGCTAAAACTAACTGATATTTTTTCACTTTAGTCGAGTTATTTTAGCAACACAAGATAATAATTGTGACTAGACTCAAATACATTTTTAGACTTGAAATCACACCAATGATTGATATCTATATTTGAGATGTAGTTGTTGGCAAGATATTTAGAAGCTTTATCAGTCTCGAGATTAAAACCTAAAAATACGACACAACCTGTTGTTGAGCAAAAATGTTGTGAGTCGTTCAAATCGTCGGAAAAACCTAAATCAATAAAGCTCTTCACATCTGAATCTAATAACGCATCAGAGTTTCCTGAGTTTATATGATTAATCAAATGATTGAGTTGACCTTCTACTCTTTTTTCAAAAAGGGTTACATCAAAGTTATCTTGAAAAAACTTATGTTATTGACTTGGTTTTGCATCGGAGTGAAGTGAGATGCCTAAAAGCACAAAAACAAGAGTTAGGTTAATAGAAAATTTCATAGTATTTCATTTTTATTAATGTGTAATCGAGTATAGATGATCATGTTTTGATTACCAAAACACCGAATAAACACATCTGAGAATGCATCATCAATAGTTATAAATGTGTTCCACTTGGTGGCCGTTGCGATCGAGCTGATTAAGCAGTTTGGTTAGGTCAGTCACTGGCACTTGGTAGACGACACGTTTGGCTTCGGGCTGAGAGGCAAGGTTTGACTCGAATAAGAACCGGCCGAGACTTGGTGAGAAGGCGCGGTGTTTATTGGTGATAAATGACAGGGTGATTGAGTCATTGCCAGAGATTTCAACAAAGGTGATACCAGCACGAGCGAGTGTTGATACCCGTTCACTAAATCCATTTTTTCGTGGCATGGCGATGAGGTAGTGATGCTCTTTCTTGACCAGTATGCTGACACCATCGATGGTGTTTTTAGTCAGGTCGACGTTGCTGCGGACGGTCATGTAGCTGTGATATTCACTATCCGCGCTGTTGTTATCGCTGAACAGTGTGTTTGCTAGCGCATACAGGTACTTGCAACCGAACTCGACACTCAATAACAGTTTACGCTCGAGCTTACGGATGAAGTTGTCACCATTAAATTGAGGTTCAGTCCATATCATTGATAGCCAAGTGGCGTAATCAAAGTGCGTTGAGGTTTGTGCCAGCGTATGCTCGCTGTATGCGCGGTACGCACTACTGATGATTCGATCTTCAATGGTACGTTCGCCGTTGGCGATCCAACGAGTCAGCCGGCCGATGGTGTTCTCATACGCTCCCTTGTACATGTATTCAATCGTGGTGGTGATACCTCGAAGTTTTAGCATCTTGAGGGTTTGTTTATTGCGAAGGTATTGGCCATCGCTAAGGTTAAGTACTTGGTCATACAAGCGCCAATACTCCTCGATGCTTGCCATAAAAGGGAAGTCGCTCGGGCTATTGCTATTGGCAATAAAGTTGGAATACTCGAGTGAATCGAAGGTTAAATACCATTGCGGGATGGATAGCAGCGTTTGTCCTTCATGACGAGAGTAGTTGGCGATATGGGATTTTTCTGTCGCAAATAATTCACGGTTTCTTGGGTAATGGCGTTGCCACAAAGCGTTAGTGAAACGGTTGCTTGGGTCGATGGTTTCTTTGAGTGCAAAGTATTGTTCTGCGCGAGGATAGGCTTGGTTGAACTGGGCGCTAGTCGCGTGAAGTTGATAGGGTAAGTAATAGCGGCCATCTTCACTTATTACCGCGTCAGTCATTGCCTTGCTCCACGTATTCACGTGTGCTTGACTTGCTAAGTCACTACCTTGTCGATAGTACACAACAAAGGCGAATACTTCTTGTGGTGCCCAGGCTAGCAAGGTACCGGGATCGGGTAGGGCATGACGCACAGAGATATTGATAACGTTGACCTGATGACTATTAAAGATGTCAGCCACCTTCTGACTAAAACTGTCAAAGTTAGCCACCGGTACAAAGTATTCTCGTAGCGCATAAGTTTCTGTTTGGCGGTCGGTGGGTTCTAGTTCGTTGACATCATAACTGGCTTCGAAATTGCGCCAGTAAACGGCTTCTTCATCATAAAGGTAGGGATCAATAATGTGCTGGCGTGCCCATTTCCCGATATCATAATCGGCAACGAAGTTCGCCACGTTAGGTTGCCACGGGTACTGTTTGCCCTTAGCGATTAAATGCTGTGGTTGGGTGAGTGCTTTATCTGATTGTAGCCAGCTAATGCTGCGGACATCATTAAAGTTAGGCGGGTAAATATCGGCATTGTGAAATACGACATCGGGGTTGTCACGGATTGTTTGCTTAAAGTGATTCGCGTATTGCGACAATGCCATGGTTTGGGTCTGACGCTCAACCTTTACATTGGGCACTAGTTTCAGCGTAGCTTGTGCAATCACGGCTAAGCCGCCATATCCACCAATAACCCCATAAAAGAGTTCGCTATGCTCGGTAGGACTCACCGTGACAACGGTGCCATCGGCTAAAATAAGGGTGAGTGATATGACAGAACGCACTAATGGGCCTTCGCCGATGTAGCGGCCGTGGACATTGACGCTCAATGAGCCGCTCACCGTGAAATTGGCATAACTCTGCATTATTTTAACCGAGAGATTTTCTTTATCGATAACCTGTTGTAAATCTCGCCATGTGATACCGCTTTCTACGGTGACCCACTGCTGCTGAGTATTGAGTTCAATGACGCGGTTAAATGAGCGCATGTCGAGATGTAGACTGCTTGAATAGGCTGTTTGACCACCTTGACTATATTTTCCGCCACCAATGGAAACGGGGCCATTAGAGGTGAAAAGTGCTTCACGGATTTGTGCGATGCTAGTGGGACGAACAATGTTGGCAACGGTGATAGGATTGAGTTGTGTGATGTCATTAATTCTTAGCGCATTATTTGATAGTGCAGGCTATTTTTTACTGACATAACTTATCACTAATGTCGTGAGTATGGCGGTGATTAGCGTTGAGTAAATCACCAATTTACTCGTAAATTTGATAATCCTGAAACCAATATTGTTGAGCATTTAGATGAATCCGTTCGTCTATAATTGTGGGTGTTATCCCCAAGCTGCATTAAATTCAGGTGTCAGCGCTTGGGTAAGAGGTAAGGCATGAGAAAAGGTAAAACTTTACGCAACCTAGTAAAAGGTATAGCAGGTATTTGGATAATTAAGCGCTTTATTTCATGAGGTTGATAAAAAATAAGCTATCGATCACATCACGATGAGCGATAGCTGATGTCGGCTAGGTTAATTGATACTTCTCTAATCGATACAAAAAAGCCTTATAGCCGAGCTGTAAAAATTTCGCAGCCTTGGTTTTGTTGCCTTGGCATTGAGTGAGTGCATCACTGAGGCATTGTTTTTCGAATGCTTCCCAGTTAAGGCCGTCACTGGGCAGGGTAAATAACCACTCTGTTTGGCTATCTGGTCGCGATGTCATGTCATATATGAGTTCATCGCTATCGCCAAGCAGCACAAACCGTTCAATGCGATTACCCAGCTCTCGAACATTACCCGGCCAATGATAGTCGAGCAGCTGTTTTAATATCGCCTTATCAAAGGTTGGCACTTCGGTGTGATAGCGAGAACTTGCTAGTTTAGTAAAATGTTCAATCAGGCGTGGAATATCTTCACGGCGCTCTCGCAATGCTGGCACCTGTAGTGGCACGACATTTAATCGATAGTATAAGTCTTCTCTAAAGTCACCATCGCGAGACATTTGAACTAAGTCGCGATGAGTGGCGGCAATGATTCTGGCATCCACTGGTTGCTCATCGTGAGAACCAAGCGGCGTGATGGTGCCTTCTTGTATGAAGCGCAGCAGCTTAGTTTGTAATGACAGTGGTAATTCGCCAATTTCATCTAAGAATAGGGTGCCACCATCGGCAGCTGCGATTTTTCCTGTTTTATCTTTGTCAGCGCCGGTATATGCCCCTTTTCGTGCGCCAAACAGTTCCGCTTCGGCCAGTGCCTGTGGAATGGCGCCGCAATTAATCGCGATGAACTTACCTACGCGATCCGATGAATCATGCAACGCCTTAGCCGCTAGTTCTTTTCCGGTGCCACTTTCGCCAGTGATTAGCACCGTCGCATTGGTTTTTGACACACGTTTTATGCGCTCAAAAACTTTGTGCATGCAAGGGGCATTACCAATCAGATCAACCAGGTTATCTTGTTGAATCAACGCATCACTTAAGTTTTCATTGTCTTGCCTGAGTTGGTAGGCACCGCGCGCTTTTTCAATCGTAAGGAGCAGCTCTTGTCGTTGAAATGGTTTAGCAAGATAGTCATCGGCGCCGTTGTTCATCGCTTCCACTGCATGGGCGATAGTGCCGTAGGCCGTTGCGATAATAAACCCTAAGTTCGGATTGTTTTTTCGCACGTAATTGAGCAAATCGATACCGCTGAGCTGTTCTAACTTCCAGTCAGAAAAGATCACATCGATGCGTTGTTGTTTTAGTACGATAATGGCTTCTTCGACACTCGCCGCGCTATGCACTTTATACGACTCGCCCTCAAGAATGCTCTCGATTAATAGGCGCTGTTGTTGATCGTCTTCAACAACCAAAATGGTGGTGTTATTCATGAATATTCTCTGTCATTGAATAGAGCTCGATAATGGCGATTGCACCGGTTGATGTGCTGTTGTTGTCTAGTTCAAGTTGTCCGTTGTAGTGAAGCTGGCACAGTCGCCTAGCGATATAAAGCCCCATGCCTGCGCCTTCTGCCTTGGAAGTAACATGCGGTTGAAACAGCTTGTCGGCGATCGCTGGTGGAATACCGCCACCGTTGTCATCTATTTGTAATCCTAAACAACCGTTGCTGTAGCTTGTCTCAATCGTGATCTGTCCTTGGTTATCGCAAGCTTCCACTGCATTAACTAAAATGCTGTGAATAATCGCTCGGACTTCACTTTCATGACCAACGAAGGATAATCCGCCACCCGGTCGATAGGTAATTATGGTATTGCTGGTGGCCGCAAGCTCTAAAATAATATCTTGAATAACGTGAACAATATTAAAGGTTTGTGGCTGCAAATGATGTTGCGCCGCAAGGGTGAGCAATGATTTGATGGTATTATCCATGCTAATGATCTTGTCACGTGCGCTTAAGGCGAGTTTCTCGCGTTGTTTATGGCTCAGTTGAGGCTGGGCTATTTGCTCAAGAGACAAGCCAATAGTATTGATTGGATTGCGTAATGCGTGCGCTAGGCCTCGGGTCATCTCTCCGATATCGGCCATGTGCTGTGCTTGAATAAACTTTTGTTCTTGTTTACTCAGTTGTTCCAACTTTTGGCTCATCTGGTTGAAGCGCTCAAGGGTTTGTTTAATTTCACTAACGCCAACCGCATTAATCACGACCCCTAAATCACCGCGTTCCAGTGCTTGGAAACCGTCTGTTAATTGATTTAGCGGTTTACTCACATGGCGCGCTAGCCAATACGCGAGAAATAAACCAACAATACTCAGCGAGACAATAAAGATGGAGAGGTAGTTAAAATATTGGCTTGATAGTGCATTGTCATTGTCAAAATCAAACGATTTCTGCTCAATGCCATCCTGAGTCGTCCGAATTAATGAAAACCCGGAATCATTATCATGTTGGGTGACCTTGATATCTTTGAGAATTGATTTTAAAGAGGCAGGTGATGGCGCTCTGGTACTTTTAGGGATTAGCTCAATAATCGGTTGGCTTTCGCCGATTTCCATCGAGTAGTGTTCGTTTATTTCGATCACTTGTTGTTGAGCCGGATGGATCCTCACGTGATAAAACTGAGCGAGTTGTTCGTCATTGTTGATCGTATACGATGTGTTCGATGACAATGTTGCTTCTTCTGCGGGGAGTTCAATCTCGTCAGCCACAAATTCGATAACCCGCTCGGACAACGTGTGGCTGCGCTGTTGTATCTCCTGGTCGATTTGTCCTTTAATGTAGCTGACAAAGCTCAATTGGATCGCGGCAAGCAAGATGATCAGCAAAGCGACGAGCAGGAAAAGATAACGTTTAAGTGACATGTTGGCCCTAGTCATGTTGTTTATAGGATATATACAAGTATTGAGCCAGCCTAAGGTTTTAATCTTAATGTGTAAAAACAATACCTTAATTTGTATTGTCGCATAATATTTTACTTAGTTTGTGTTAAATATCCTCATATCGGGATATTGTGTCCTCATATCGAGAACTTTAGCAAGTGATAAATTGGATATATAATGTGATTATCTCTCTAAGTTATTGTTATTAAGTTTTATTTAAAACTTGGTACGGGAGTTGTACTAGTGTTGTTATCTTCAGGAGATGAAAAACGTAAACTCCACACTTTAAAACAAGGATAAATGATGTCTACTTTAACTAAGCCACTGATAGCTAGCCTGCTAGCGTCGATGATGGTAACAGCACCAGTTTTTGCGCAAACAATTTACGCTGAATCTGATCAAGATGTACACAGAACAACGGCTGTCTCAGTGCAAGATGACGATGACATTCGGCGCAGTATTGTGGTGAACGCAAAACAAGGCAAGCCGACTCATGTGATTGTTGATGAAAATGATGTGATTCAAGAGTTTTACTTTACCCAAAAAGAATTAGCTGACGGCAAACTCATTATCCAGAAATTGAATAATTTAGACCGTGAAACAAGAATTAAAGTACGAAACACCTTAAGGTCGGTCAATAGGGGGCTTGCTAAAATGAAGGGCCTTGATGACGAAAGCCAAATAGTCGTTAAGATTGACGGTGATGATGTCAACACCGATATCGACTTTGACTATGCTAAGCTGGAAAAACTTAAGATGCTCAAGCATCTTGGTGATATGGATAAGCTTCATGAGTTAGCGCAGTTGGGTGAGCTTAAAGAGTTAGAGGTGTTGGAAAAACTGATGTCCAAAGAGCACGCTACCGCAATTCGTCATCGTGTTCGTCAAGAGCATTTGACCGAAGAACATGAACGCGTGATGGAGCGTCAGGAACGGGCGATGGAACGTCAACATCAGGCGCATGAGGTTGAGATGCAACGTGCGGAGCGCTCAATCACTGTCGCCACTGAACGTAAGCGGCAATTAGTGCATAAGCATAATAGAAATATGCTTATTGTGGATGGTGAGGGCAGCAATATCGTTTATAGAAACACCGATGATGATAGCTCAGTGGTCGTTCGTAAATTCCGTTTAGAAGATGATAACGTGGTGCTAAAAGGCCATGTTGATGCGATTCTAAAGCTCATTTCTCATGGTGAGTTTTCGCCAGACGAACTCAATAAATTACAGCAGATGTTAGACAGCAAACGTTAATTATCTCTCTTGTTCTCTTTTTGAACCCCTCAGCATTTTGTGATGCTGAGGATTTTTACCTGATATGAGTGCCACTCATCTTGAAAAATAGGACTATGATGGCGAAACCCAATAAGAAAGGTCCGACTAAAACCGTTGATGTCTATTGTGCTAAGTGTAAAACTCAGCTTTTTAAATATCGCAAAGGCGGTAAGGGTGCGCTGGTTAAATGTTTTAAAGAACGCATTACTCAAGATTATACAACGCAACCTTGCACCTGCCCAAATTGCGAACAACCGTTTGCCAGAGATACCTTAGTGAGAGGCACGCCAGCGTATAAAATGATTGGCGGCAAAGTGACATTTAAATAAGTAAGTATAAAAAAAGGGAGCCTCTAGCTCCCTTTCATATCATGGTGTACGTCTAACGTAATTCTCGACGCAGGATCTTACCAACGTTGGTCATCGGTAAGCTATCACGATATTCAACCTGACGCGGTAATTTGTATGCTGTTAAGCGCTCACGACAGAAATCTTTGATTTCTTTAATATCGAGTTGTTTGTCGCCTTTAGCAACGATGAACACCTTAACCGTTTCGCCAGATTTATCATCAGGCACGCCAATGGCGGCACAATTTTCAACTTCAGGGTGAGTAGACAAGACATCTTCAATTTCATTCGGATACACATTAAAGCCGGAGACCAGAATCATGTCTTTAATTCGGTCGACAATCGAGATGTAGCCTTGCTCGTCAACAATAGCGACATCACCGGTTTTTAACCATTGGCCATCTTCGGTAAAGGTATCTTTAGTCGCTTGCTCTTGTTTCCAATAACCCTTCATCACCTGAGGGCCTTTGATACATAGTTCGCCACGTTCACCTAGTTCGACTTCATTACCTTCGTCATCGATACATTTAATCGACGTGCCTTGGAGTGCTTGCCCTACGGTGCCTAACTTTTCTAAGCCGTTTAACGGATTCATACACACTGCTGGTGATGTTTCAGTCAAACCATATGCTTCTGAGATTGATGAGCCTGTCATTTCTTGCCAGCGTATCGCCGTGTCTTCAAGGAGTGCAGTGCCACCAGATAGCGTGAATTTCAATTGGCTAAAGTCTAGCGCTGCAAAGCTTTTGCTCGCCATCAACGACACAAATAACGTATTTAGGCCAACAATTCCGGTTAACTTAAATGGCTTCATTGCCTTGATAAAAGTTTCGGTATCGCGTGGATTAGCAATCAGCACACTGTGCATGCCAAGATGAACAAATGTCATCAGGTGCACGGTAAATGAATAGATATGATAGAGCGGTAAAGGGGCAACCACGGTTGCTTTGCTCAAATCGATTAAGCTGCTCCCTTGACCATCTTCTTGCTTAAGCGTTGTTGATGCTTGTTGCATATTAGCCACAAGATTACGATTGGTTAGCTCAGCACCTTTAGACACGCCAGTTGTTCCGCCGGTGTATTGCAACACGACCGTATCATTAGGATCAGTTAAGTGCGTGGCTGCAAAGCCTTTGTTTCGGTGAGCTTTAAGGATCTTTCTAAAGGACAACGCTTGAGGAAGGTCATAGTTAGGCACCATCTTCTTAATGTATTTTACCGCGCCATTAATCACGTATCGCTTTAGTCCCGGAACCATATCAGCCATCGAGGTGATAATGACGGTCTTAATACCCGTTTGTGATTGAATATTTTGTACTGATTTTGCGAAAATATCCATACACAGAAGAGCTTTAGCACCAGAGTCATTGAATTGATGAATCATTTCGTGTTCGGTATAAAGTGGATTGGTGTTGACTACTCGCATGCCTGCTCTAAGTGCACCGTACATTGCAATAGGGTATTGCAATACATTAGGCATTTGAATCGCGAAAGCATCACCAGGTTTTAAATCTGTTTCAGTTTGAAGGTAGTGAGCAAAAGCAGCACTATCGGTGTCGATATCACGATAGGTCAGCGTGTGGCCTAGTCCTGTAAACGCTGGGCGCTCAGGGTAATCTTTAAAAGCTAGTTCGATCACGTCTACGACAGAGTCATAAAGGGAAAAATTCAGTGAATCTACGACACCAGGGGCACGTTTGCCATCCCAGAAAGATGCTTCCATTGTTGTCTCCTTAAAGCAACGAATAGGTAATTAATTGTCGCGAAAATAGGCGTTTATTAGCGGCCATGTTCAGCTCAATTAAATATTATTATTTTTATCCGGTAATCTACTTATTTAAGCTAGTTTTACCGCTCAAATTAATACATGCGTATGAATCTAATGGTACAGTAATATAGAATTTTTACTCAAATTTCTAGTGTTTTTTCTATTTAAGTGCCAAAGACAACGTTATTTGGGCTAATTCTTGAAGTGATAATTCACCATCGTCCTTAAACCAGTTAACACTCCAGCTAATGGCGCCAATGAGCAATCGACGTAATATCAACGGGTCAATCGTGACGATTCCATCGGCTTTAGCTTGGGTAAGGGTCTCAATCCATAGTTGTTCATAATCATCCCTTAGCCCTAATATTATTTCCCTATTTGAATCGTTTAATCGTCGCCACTCATAAATCATGACCGAAGTTTTATGGTCGGTATCTATGAGTACCGATTGCAGCTCGCAGTGAATCAGTGCCTGTACCTTATCTTTACTCGAATGATTAAGCGCTAGCGCCTGCTTAAGTATTTGAGTGTTTAGTAATACGGTTTGTTCCACCACGCTCAGGAGAATGTCTTGTTTACTGGCGTAATGATGGAATAAGCTGCCAGACTGAATGCCTACCTCTTTGGCTAACTCGCGCACAGTGGTGCGTTCGAACCCTTGGTCTCGAAATAATTTTGCAGCTGCTTTGAGCAGGCGTCCCTTGGCACTGTTTGGATCGACGATTATTCCTTGTTCGATAAGTTGTTGAGTTAATTCATTGGTTTGTTTAGTACGTAGCGCGTGGTGAGCCATAGTCGCCTTAATTATTGTTGTGTACAAAAAAACGTCTAGCCAGCTTAACTCAAACTCGATACAAAAGAAAAATTGTTGGTTAAACAAGCAAGGTGTTGGGATTTAACCTGATGAAAAGCATTCTTTGGCTCAATTGCTAACCGCAGTTCTATCGGCTAACCTTAATGGATTGATCATTGAAAAAAGAACGGCTATGCAACTTATTTATAGTAATGCCCAATTAATTATAGTGGTTAATGCGCAAAATGTTCTGTTAGAAGCCGGAATACAATCACAGCTTAAGAATGAGTATCTAGCTGGCGGTGCGGGAGATTTGTCGCCGTTAGATTCTTGGCCTGAGCTATGGGTGGCGAAAGACGACGTCGATTCATCCAATGAGATAATTAGTCAGATCAACAACGACCCCAAGTCGGATTGGCATTGCAAACAATGTGGTGAGGAGAATGGCGGGGCATTCGAACAATGTTGGCAGTGTAGTGAGGAGCGGCCCAATGATTAAAAATATTTTTGCTGTTGTTTTATGTGTGGTCAGTGCAAGTTCTGTTGGCAAGGTGGTTAAACAGGATCTTGTGGCAGCAGCGTTAGAGCGAACCACTCATTCGGTTCGCTACGACGGCGCATACGTCAGGCTCGACTATCCGATGGGGGATGTTCCTAGTGATACTGGTGTGTGTACCGATGTCATTATTCGTAGTTATCGTGAAGTGGGTATCGATTTTCAGCAATTAATCCATGAAGACATTAAGGCTAATTTTTCTGACTATCCGTCCGCAAGAATGTGGGGGTTAAATCGTCCTGATAAAAATATAGACCATCGCCGGGTACCTAATATTCAAGCATTTTTGACCCGTCAGAATGCGCAACTACCAGTCACCAAGTTAGCAGCCGATTATCTGGCAGGCGACTTGGTTACGTGGATGGTCAATGGCAATCTACCACACATCGGCATTGTGGTAGAACGTAGGTCTACCGATAATGAAAGACCGCTTATTGTGCACAACATTGGGCGTGGACCAGAACTCGAAGATATGTTGTTTAACTATCCTATTACGGGTCACTATCGCTTCCTGCCTTAGTCGGGCTCGGTTGAAAACTTTTTCATTGCTTCAATATTAATGATACCAGAGCGATTTAGTGTGACTTTAAAGCGCTGAATATGTTGCTGTTGTTTATGGGTTTGCACCAACACTAGCGTGATTTGATATCGTCGTTCAACACCTTGTTGACTGATCTTAGTGCCATCTAAGCTATAGAGGCGTCCTTCGCCTTTTTTTAAAAAACGTACAAATGGCGTGAGATTAAAGGTGATTTGTTGTTGAATCTCATCATAACCAGGCAAGAATTTTTTGGCAATAACCCGAGTTTCACTTCTAAAGTGCAGCAATTGGGCGGCTAACTTGTTCTGTTGGCGCCGCTTGTTTAACTGCTTACTGACTTCTGGTGGCAGATGTGACTCATTTATATATTCTAGCCAGATGGTTTGTCTGGCCACCTTGGTTTTGGTCGCGCTATTGCTAAAGGTGTGCTGCCATTTAGGAAGACCCCGCTGAATGCGTCGCCATAATGCTTGCGTAATATCATCTTTGAATGTTTCGCGTAGCCCATAAATTCCACCCAATAGAGCGACAAGTACAATGGTCACTTCGGTAAATGACGAACGTGCATTAAGCACTAGCGTCATCACAAAGGTCATAATGACTGCAGTGACCCCAAAACGAACCATTCGCCTTAGGTTCTTGTTGAGATGATGAACATCTTTTTTAAACACCACGCCATACTCGATAAGTCGTTGCAGCAGCCGCATCTTGTTAGTGATGCGGTTAGGATCGTCGAGTGTCGTTTTCGAGTTGTATTGATTAGCGAGTCGATAGCCATTTTCTGTTTTACACAGGCTTAGCAGATGCTCGCGAGTTTCACTATCCTCACTCGTTCTTGGCCCTTTAGTTAATAGCTTTAGGAATGACTGTTCAACATGCCAACTGAGGTAATTGTCAGCATTGTCATGATAAGATTTTAGCTTCTGATCATTCGGACTATTACGCCGTAGTTTCTTTAATAGTCCACTCGATTGCGTCGCTAACTCAAGAATTGTCGGATAGAAATCTTCGGACTCACGCTGTTGTAGTGCCTGTTTGACATCAAGATCGAGCGCCATTTTAATCTGATAGCAAAATAAGTTGAGATTGACTCGATAGTCATCCTGCTGGCCTTTTTGGGCACTGATGAAACGACTGCGTACCAATGGTAGATGCAGCTGATCGGAATAATAAGCGGAGCGAGTCTTAATACTGCTATGAAAGTAGCTTTGTTCATCGAGTGTTTGTGGGCCGATGCCCATTTCATTTGGCAATGAAAAATATATGTCGATGCGCTGCTGTTCAAGTGGCAGTAACTGGTGATTTAAGGTGATCGAAAGGTTTTCATCTTGGGCTAATTTTGTGTGCCGCACTACTATTTATCGCTCCGTTAAAAATATAACAATATCACTTTACACAGAGAAGCCGTTGTTATCAATTCAATTAAGTATTTAACGACGAGGATCGTTTGTTCGATGGTTGCTGTTAATGTCTTGAAAAATTATGTTAATCAATAAGATTCTCGCTATCTTAAAATTTAATCCGTACGGAATTTATACGATGGTTTGCTTTGTCTTGAGGCGTAGAATTAGCATCGCTTGTACAATCTTAATTTCCCTATATTATGTCTGGTAATGGAATTAAATTACGCGCTTTTTTTGAGGTACACATGGCAAGTTTACGCCGCATTATCCTGATTAACACTCATCTCCCTGGTATTGTCGAACTCTCGTTAGACGGTCACACTAATATCTGTGGTACGAATGCCTCGGGTAAGACAACATTACAACGCTTAATCCCCGTTTTTTATGGCGAACTGCCGAGTAAAGTGGTGCCTAAAACGCGGAGTAAATTCGGCGACTTCTATTTGCCAAATTCTAATAGTTATTTGGTTTACGAATATCAACGAGAAGAGGGCGAATTATGTCAGGCGGTGTTAACCCACAACGCTAAAGACGGTGTTCAGTACCGGTTTGTTGATAGTGCGTACGATAAAGCGCAGTTTCTATATCAAAATAGTGACGGCAAAGTCAAAGCTCATGAGCCAGCACAATGGCTTGAACAACTTAAGTCATTACAGATTGATTCATCAAGAAAGATATCGGCGACCAGTGAATTTCGCGCGGTGATTCAAAATGATGTGTCGGCGCTACGTGGTAATACCCAAGATGGCATGCGTTTACGACAGCTGGCTGCGCGTTACTCGCTGGTGGCTCCGCGGCACAAAGTGCGTCATTTAGAGAAGTTGGTCAGTGCTGTTCATGCCAAAGAAGGCAAGATGGACACATTAAAAACCATGTTAGCGGCTATTTTCGAAGAAGATGGTTTGGTGCAACCAACCACTCGGGTTAAAAATACTAAAGCGCGTGATTGGATTAAACAGATGCGTCAGTCGATGCGCCTGAGCGAATTAGAATTACAGCATGGCGATATTGAGCAAGTGGCGATAAAACTCAATAGTATTGAGGGGCAACTCGCGCAGCTGACGCCATTGTTGATTGATGATTTAGCCCGTTCTGTCACTCAGCGTGCTGATGTCGACGAACATGAAAAGGCGTTGCGAACTCATTTGAATGAGCTACGTAATGCATTTAATGAAAAGGAAGGGGCGTTAAATAGCGAGCTCAGTAAAACTAAATCTGATTTAGCACAAGCGGAACAACAACTTGATGCGATGCAAAAAAGCTATGACAATTATCAGAGCAGCGATATTGAGCAACTTGCGCTCGATTCCGATGCGTTGCCATTATGGATTGAAGAGCTCAGTGAACAACAATCTCACTATCGTATCTTGCTCGAACAAGTTGGGGATTTAGAAACGACCCTCAACAGCCAAAAGTTGACCTTAAACGAATCGCTCGAACGTCTCAGTGTTAAAAACCGTAAACAGATACGGATTGTTGAGCAACAACGTGAAGAGACCAGACAGCAGCATAGCGACAAAAAAGACAGTTTAAACGAGCAATACCAAGCGCGAAAAGAGCAACTTAGCGATGATTACAATCTGCAAATAACTCAGTTTAAGCATCAGCAAATTGAACGCCAAGCTCAAATTGACAATATGGGGCCAACCAGCCAAGAGCAGGAAGATTTAAGTTTAAGCGATAAACGACTAGAGCTGGCGCAGGACAACTGGCGTGATGCCAATGAAAAGCTAAGTCGCGGTGAACGTGAACATCAACAGGCACGTCAAAACCAACAACAGACACAAGCTGCCCTAGAGCAGAGCCGAACACAGGTTCATCAGATCACTAAAGCACTGCGGTTACTTGAGCAACAAATTAGCCCTGATCAAGGATCGTTACGTCACTATCTTCGTGCCAATATTGATGGTTGGGAAAATACCATTGGTAAAGTGATTAACCAAGAGTTATTGGAACGTGGCGATTTACAGCCGAAAACCAGTGATACCACTGGTGATCTTTACGGATTAAAATTAAATTTAAGTGAGATCCCAGCACCAAGTTATGCTCAAGATGAAGCGGCACTGCGGATTGAAAAAGAGCAATTAGAAAATCGTTTAGGCAATGCTAATACCGAGCAGGACGCCGCCGAAAAAGCGCTAACCAAGGCTCACGAACAGGTGAAAGAGCTGCTTGATACCGTGCAGCAAGCAAAACAGCGCTTAAGCGAATTGAGCAATGAGGTGAACTTTGCCAAGGAATCTAAGCAACGTTTATTGCAGGCCAACAAAGAGAACTTAGCGCAGCGTCGTGAAACTGCCAGTGTGGGGCTAAAGCAAGCTACTGATCAGGTCAATAAACTCAATGGTGCGATGCGTGAAGCCTTAGCGCAATTAAAAGATGATCATCAGGCACAGTTGCTTGAATTTAAAGCCGATTGGCAACAAGAAATTGATTTATTAAGTGAACAAATTCAAGAGCTAGAAGCGCAGGTTGAACATAAGCGTGAGACTAATAGAGCACAGATCAAGCAGCTGCAACAAGCCTTTGAAGCAGAGCTAGCGGATAAAGACATCGATCCTAAAACGATCGCCTCGCTCAAAGCGCGGATCAGTGAGCTAGAAACAAACATTAGTCGCGTGCGTTCACGCCAAGATGAACTGCGTGAATACCGTAACTTTATTGATGTTCAGTGGCAGAAACTACGGCCACAATATCTGGAAAGTGAAGCGACACTCAAAGCGAACTTGCAAAGCTTAACGGCCCAACTCAATCAACAGAAAACCCTATTTAATCAAGCGCAACGTGAGCTCGAAGATAAGCGTAGCGAACTGAAAGAAGCGATGGCCAAACTCAGTAAATTAATGGATGCCTTGCAGCCATTGGTGACAAAACTGGCTCAAATCACCATTAGCTCAGCGTTGTCCAAAGATCTGCCGCCGCTGGAAGGGGATCAAAACGAGCGAATTAGTCGTACTAGTCAAGGATTAGAGCAACGTAATAAAACGTTCGCCAGCCTTAAAGATAAATTAAACCATTTTGAGTCTGGGTTGATTGTCGATGCGCAGAAACAATTTCTTGATCTGATGACCAGTGAACTATCCCGTCTCGATGAACATGCTGACCTGCGTGAACGTCTGCCAATCTTTAGTGATTTGTTGCGAATATTAGCGGATCAGCAGCGTCAAATTCTTGAACAGGGCGAGACGATTGGTGGCGATCTTCACAAGTTCTTCGTGGTATTTAGTGATATTAATCGCCGTATCTCCGGTCAATCGAAGCGTTTAACTGCCGCTGTTGCCGATGATTTAGTACTCGATGGTATTAACCGTTCTGAAGTGAAAATTATTTCTACCGTCGATGAACTTAACTTTTGGGCGCCGCTGAAACGCTTTGCTCAGTTATATGAACAGTGGCGCGATAGCGGCAAAGAGCTGCCATCTGATGATTACATCGATGCATTGAGTGATGTTGTTGATTTACTGCGCAGCGATTCGAGTTACTCGATAGAATCACTGCTCAGATTAGAATTACATTTAAATGAAGGGGGCAATGACTTAGTGATCAAAAACGATCGTCAACTACTTGAATCGTCTTCGCACGGCATGGCCTATTTGATTTTATGTAAATTCTTACTCGCCTTTACTCGATTACTCCGTGGCGACGCCAAGATTATCGTTAATTGGCCAATCGATGAGATCGGTACCTTGGCCTATCACAACGTTGAAAAACTATTCAATGCTTGTGACAGCAACGACATTAGCATTGTTGGTGCCTTCCCTAATCCAGAGTCCGATGTCTTGAGGTTATTTAAAAATCGTTATCTTATTGATAAACAAACCAAGCGATTACAACGTATTGAACCCAAAGTTAATCGGATTGAAGCTAAAATTGCCGCTCAACTACAACAAGCTACTACAGGAGTTCGCTAATGATTGAACATGGCCCATTATTAGAAACCTTGTTGGCTGGCGCTAGCATCTGCGAAGTTACCGACGCTGAGGCGTTTCGTCGATTAAACGATGAAGTGGTGCGCGAAGAACTGAACCATTTCTTACGACCGCTCAACCGCCGCTTGGCACAGAGTCAGGACGGCAGTGTGTTTTTCCTCGCTTATCAAGAGCTGAACACGCAAGCGCGTGAGCATTTATCGAAAGAGTTTAAGCAGACAGTTCAGTCATTGTTGCCGCTGCTTGAGTGGATGCAATTAGTCCAGGAGTCGATGGGACGTGAAGGTTCATTGAGCGCTGGCGATCATATCAAATTTCAAGAGTTCGCCCTGCGCACCGAAGATAATCAATCGCTGCGCCAACGCTTTAGTCAGTTAGCGAGCGACCGTTTCTTTAAGTCCAACAGCGACAATTTAGATCAACAGCTAAAACAAGTTTTTAAGCGCTTAAAAGAGACTGGATACTTACACCAACCACACAAAGACCGTCAGTTTTATACTGTCACCGGTAAGATTGAGCAGTTGATTGAAATGGTGCGTTTCATTAAAGATGAAGAGTCACTACCGCTCGATGAGATGCCAGCGCAAGAGTCGATGTTTTAATGGTGCGCTCAACAAATAAAAAAGATCAGAGCCCGCAGAGCCGTTTGCATGCGCTAGGTGTGGCGCGGCTTAATCTCATTGGCAAGTACAGTGAGCAGTTGATGGATTCCTACGTTAAAGGACACTTTGACGAAACAAGTATTAATGAATTGGCACTCGATAAGTTAGTGAAGGCGCGCCTACTTCATCGTCCCGATGAAAATCAGCCGTTGTCACTGCGCCCCGACGTTAACAGCTTAATCGCCAGCTTGACCGAAGATGAGCGTAAACGACAAATTAACGCCGATGTTGCAGGTCAATTAGAGCAAATTCGCACCCGTGTTAAGCACTTTAGCGACGCGCAATATCGTGGTGATTATGCCGCGAGCGAGCATCACTTTCAGTTGCTGACCGAAAAAGTGCATGACATGACCGGGCAATTTAGTGACGCTATTGCCAGCCTATGGAATCGTCTTAATAGCGACTTTGGTTTTGTCAGTAACCTTGGTGAGAAGATTCGTGAGAATGAATTAGCGCAAAAGCAATTGCGCCGTCTGCTTGATGGCTTCGAGTTAATCGACTTTAACGAACTCATTGAACTGGCGCAAAGTAGCGGGCCATTACGAAAATTATTAGTAAGTCAGCTGCAAGTCACTATTTCTGACAGCTCAAGTTCACTGTTAGAAGTACAAAAACGGCTAGTAGAATTGATGGCTCGTTTCCGTCAACAACAAGAGCGTGCATTACTAATCACTAATATGGCAGCGTTTTTAAAACAGCATCCTAATTTTGAGGTTGGCGATTATCCTAATCGCTCTAATGTTCCTGAGCATGTTAACCACGCGGCGCCGATCATTGCGAATGCCAGCGTTGCACTCGACAAAATTGGTGATCAACAAGTGTTAGGCGATATTGTACGTAGTCTCGATATCGTGAGTTCAAGTTATGTGGAGCCATTAGAGAGTCACGGTGAGTTCGACCTTGAACAACTACTGGCGATTGAAGAAAAACATCAACAGCTTAAAGAAGATGTTGAGAGTTTCTTTATTGATGTATTCGATCAAACGGGATCAGTTAGTGCACTAGATTACCTAGTGAACAAGCAATTGGAATGGGATGGTGAGATGTGGCTGTTCCAAGTGATTGCAGAGCACGAAGGACTTGCTTATCAATTGCGCCAGCGGTTTGATTTGGTGAAAGACAAATCATCTGAAAGTGAATTTAACCATGTTGAAGTAATTCATGACGTTCAGCTAGCTGTAAATATGTGATCCAGTGTCTTACTGTTCTCAGGTAAGGCACTGGCCAACTATCCATCAAACTTATACCAAGTTATGCATATGAACCATTTCACCTCAATCAGATAAACCTTTATGGTGTAAGTTACTGTCATTTAATTAGGCTTTTCATGGATAACTTTAATCATAAAGTGGTATTAATTACGGGCGCAGGCAACGGTATTGGCCGCGCAACGGCGTTAGCGTTTGCTGCACAGCAGGCAAAAGTGGTGGTAGCAGACATTAGCCAACCTGATGGTGAAGCAACGGTAACCTTGATTAAAAAAGATGGTGGCGACGCGGTGTTTATACCTTGCGATGTCACCAAAGAACAAGAGGTTAAAAATTTAGTTGATGGCACTATTGAGGTGTACGGTAAGCTCGATATTGCCTTTAACAATGCTGGCATTGAGATTGAACAAAGTAAGCTCGCACAAGGCAATGAAGCAGAGTTTGATCAAATAATGGATGTCAATGTCAAAGGTGTTTGGCTGTGCATGAAATATCAAATCCCCGCATTACTCAAACAAAATTCGTCAGCTATTATTAATACCGCCTCTGTTGCTGGTTTAGGTGCCGCGCCAAAAATGAGTATCTATAGTGCCAGTAAGCATGCCGTCATTGGGCTAACAAAATCTGCTGCTATTGAATACGGTAAGCAAGGACTGCGAGTTAATGCGATATGTCCTGCGGTCATCGACACTGAGATGTTTCGCCGCGCCGCCGAAAGCGATCCCCGTAAAGCCGAATTTGTTCGCACCATGCATCCTGTTGGCCGTATCGGTACCGCGCAAGAAGTGGCAGCCGCAGTTCTCTATTTAGCATCAGCAAACGCTGGCTTTACGACCGGTATTGCCTTGCCGATTGACGGTGGTGTTACCGCAATATAATTTATTATTATGTATTAAGGATGTATTTTAATGGAACTATTAAGCGCTTCTGCCGTTATTGAATTAGCCAAAGTGCAGCAGTCGTTATTACTTGAACCAAGAGTCTCGGTAAAAAAATCACCGTGGTTAAAAGCGACTCAGCGCTGGTGTGAAGAGCATGAAATTGAACTCGGAGATAATGAGTCACGCCAGTTTTGGATCACGCGCTCTGGCATCGCAGCTATCGAACGCTGGTTATCCTTGCACCAACAAGGCAGCCTGCAACAACAAGTGAGATCACGTCAGGGGCAGCGTGATGAGGTGAGTTCATCGAATGAAAAAATTGCCCAAATAAGCCCAATGGAACATCAAGTACTGTGTGCCAATTGTGATTTAGGGCAACGCCTCAACCAACAACAGTTTTTTTCACTGACCGAGACACCACCGCAAATTAACGTAGAACTCGATTACTCGGTTATTGAGTTAGAGCATTATGACTATTTGGTGGTGATTGAAAACCGCGATAGCTTTAATGATTGGTTCCGTTATTTACCACAGACTATAGGGCTGAGTCGGGCACTAGTGATTTATCGAGGCCATGACAAAGCGCACAGCAAAGGGTGTAAAGGGCTAAAGTCTCTTTGGAAGGAAGCTAAGGGAGAGCAAGGTCTGGTGTACTTTGGTGACGCAGACATTGCCGGGTTAGGTATCGCAATGGCGGGAGAGACGCCGTATCAACACCTATTATTACCATCGTTAAGCGACTTGAACGCACGGTTAGACGCGCTGCAAGCAAATCCACACTATGACTATTCACAGCGGAATTTGGAAAACCAATTACTTAAAAGATGGTTACCGTTATACAAGGTGCTGAATCAACAGGCCGCTCTGCGCCAACAGAACATGTTTGATATCCCGCTGGAATTGTACTAATGAGCGATAATATCGCCTTTAGAATGACGTCGCCGCAAGATGTGACATTGGCAATCCCGTTAATATTCTCGTCTGGCCCCAATACGTTTCGTTATGTATTTTGTAGTAAGGATCCCCAGCAGGCGGAACGTTATTTAGCGGATGTGTTTATTGGATTGGATACTGAGTTTTCCCATCGCGTTCATCTTGGAATGTATCTTGATGACGAATTAGTTGCGTTGGGCTGTATTAAAACAGCATCACAGAATATTGGCTTCATGTGGGCTGCACTAAAGAGTATATTCCGTCATTTTTCTTGGTTGGAAGGGGTAGGTATTATTTGGCGAGGTTTAAAGACCGAAACTATTATCTGCCCACCGAATAAGCGTGCCGCTATCTTGTGCGACCTTGGTGTATCAACGTCAAAAAGAGGATTGGGATTAGGTTCTAAGCTGATTGCCGCGCTCGAATCACGCGCCCTAGCGATGGGTTATAACGTGGTAGAGCTTGACGTCGCCGAAGACAATCCTCAAGCGCATGCATTGTATTTACGCCTAGGTTATCAAGACCAACATCATAACCAGAGCTCACTGCGTAACTCATTTGGCTTTGTCCCATCTCATACTCGGATGGCTAAAACGCTGTCCTAGACCCGTTATCCTAGAAACCGCAGCTTTATTGTCGGCGGATTAGAATCTTGACAGTTTCACTGCAATTCCAATGATCTTTGGTATAAGCAACGGCTGTAAACTAATCTATCCACTTTTTACACTCGGTTAATCATTAATAATTGCGATTACTTGGCTCAATAAATTGTAGCCTCTTGTCTATTGATATAGTTTAGTAACATACGTTACCAATATAATAATTAAAAAGGCAGGAGCATACGCATGGCTGATTTATTTGAAAACCCAATGGGACTGGACGGATTTGAGTTTGTAGAATTCACCGCATTGGAGCGAGGAATACTCGAGCCAATGTTCGAAATGATGGGATTCACACTCGTCGCCAAGCATCGCTCGAAAGCGGTAGAACTGTGGCGCCAAGGTGACATTAACTTTGTGACAAACTATGAGCCTAATTCACACGCTGCTTTTTACGCTCAAGAGCATGGCGCTTCAGCCTGCGGCATGGCGTTTCGCGTTAAAGATGCCAACCTAGCGTATAATCGCGCACTAGAGAAGGGCGCTCAGCCAGTAGAAATAACCACTGGCCCAATGGAGCTACGTCTTCCTGCCATTAAAGGTATCGGCGGCGCGACATTGTATTTAATCGATCGTTACCATGAAGGCCAGACAATCTATGATATCGACTTCCAATGGCTCGATGGCGTTGACCGACATCCAGAAGGGTGTGGTTTCCACACGTTGGATCATTTGACTCACAATGTATATCGCGGCCGGATGGATCATTGGGCTAATTATTACGAAGACCTATTCAATTTCCGCGAGATTCGTTACTTCGATATCAAGGGTGAATATACTGGGTTACTGTCAAAAGCACTAACCGCACCAGACGGTAAAATCCGGATACCACTCAATGAAGAAGCAGGTAGTGGTGGTCAAATTGAAGAGTTTTTGATGGCCTACAATGGTGAAGGTATTCAGCATATCGCATTTTCATGTGACGACTTGCCTGCCTGTTGGGACAGACTTAAAGCAAAAGGCTTAAAGTTCATGACCGCACCACCAGAAACGTACTACAAAATGTTGAATGAGCGCTTACCTGGTCATGGCGAACCAACCGAAGAACTACAGTCACGCGGTATTTTACTCGATGGCACCACCGAGAATGGTGAGATAAAACTATTGCTTCAAATATTCTCAGACACCTTGCTAGGCCCTGTATTCTTTGAGTTTATTCAGCGTAAACAAGATGACGGCTTTGGCGAAGGAAACTTTAAAGCGCTATTTGAGTCGATTGAACGTGACCAAGTAGAGCGTGGTGTTCTTGGGAACAAAGCGTAACTAGCGATATATATTCAATTAAAGCAGAGAGTTCAAGCGTGCAATCCTCTGCTTTCTATAGCCTCCATTTTGTCATCATTGTACATCCCCGAATTATTAACTCTTTGGTTAAATATAAGTGCTAACAATATTTTGGGTCGGAACTCTCACACTTTTAATTAATCATTGATTGCTAATTAATCCCATTGTTAGATAATGACCCTATTAGATTTTTGATAGCGAACTCCCATGGCACAAGCACCGTTTAAACCGAAGAATAAGAAACCTTTTAAGCAAGATGCTCAAATTGAAGCGTTAAAAGTTCCTCCGCATTCGCTTGAAGCTGAGCAGTCGGTGCTTGGGGGATTAATGCTTGATAATGAAGCGTGGGATAGAGTGTCAGAACTGGTCGTGGCAGACGATTTCTATCGTAAAGATCACCGCACTATCTTCCGTTATATGCATACTCTAATGGAAAGTGGTAATCCGATCGATCTCGTCACCTTGTCTGAAGCGCTAGAGCGTGAAAATGAATTAGAGATGGTGGGTGGTTTTGCCTACATCGGTGAAATGGCCAAGAACACGCCAAGTGCGGCTAACATCGCTGCTTATGCGACTATCGTCCGTGAACGTGCGGTTGTTCGTGACATGATTGGTGTAGCGAACGATATTGCGGAAGCTGGCTTTGAGCCAGAAGGGCGTGACAGTGCGCAGTTGCTCGATTTTGCCGAGAGCAAAGTATTTAAAATCGCCGAAAGTCGTACCAATGCAACGGATGGCCCGCAAAACATTAAAGAAGTATTAACCACGACTATCGATAAGATTGAAGAGTTATACAATAATCCTCATGACGGTGTGACGGGGGTTTCTACTGGTTATGGCGATCTCGATAAGATGACCTCAGGGCTACAGCCCTCTGATTTGATTATCGTTGCTGCTCGTCCATCGATGGGTAAAACGACATTCGCGATGAATCTCGCTGAATATGCCGCGATGAATGAAGACAAGCCAGTGATTATCTTCTCACTAGAGATGCCGTCAGAATCAATCATGATGAGAATGCTGGCTTCCCTAGGGCGTGTCGATCAAACTAAAGTGCGTACAGGTCAGCTCGAAGATGATGATTGGGCGCGAGTATCATCTACGATGGGGCTTTTGCTCGAGCAGGGGAAAATGTACATCGATGATTCCTCGGGATTAACGCCAACAGAGGTGCGCTCACGTTCACGCCGTATTGCTCGTGAACATGGCGGTGTATCGATGATCATGATTGATTATTTACAATTGATGCAAGTGCCAGGATTGTCAGAAAATCGTACCCTAGAAATCGCTGAGATTTCTCGTTCATTGAAATCATTAGCCAAAGAATTAAAGTGTCCGGTCGTGGCGCTATCTCAGCTTAACCGTACGCTAGAGCAACGTGCCGATAAACGACCAATTAACTCTGACTTGCGTGAATCAGGAGCGATTGAGCAAGATGCTGATTTAATCATGTTTATCTATCGTGATGAAGTCTACAACGATGATTCGGAAGATAAAGGCACCGCAGAGATTATTATTGGTAAGCAGCGTAATGGTCCGATTGGTAAATGTCGTTTGACCTTCCAAGGTCAGTTCTCACGGTTTGATAATTACTCTGGCCCAGCCTTTGATGATGAATATTAAATGAGTACAGTCAGTGCGGTGATAAGCTGCAAAGCGGTACAACACAACTATCAAAAAATTCAGTCATTAGCGCCAAACAGTAAGATTATCGCTATTTTAAAGGCCAATGCTTATGGTCATGGTTTGTTGGATATGGCGCAAGCGTTACCAGATTGTGATGCGATAGGTGTTGCGCGGCTCGAAGAGGCTTTAGCGCTGCGAGCTGGTGGTATCGTTAAACCGATTCTATTGCTAGAAGGTTTCTTTAAGCCAGAAGATATTCCGGTGCTTGTCACTCATAACCTACAGACTGTCGTCCATAGTTTTGAACAAATCGCACACCTAGAACAAGCGCCACCATTTAAAGGGCAGTTGACCGTGTGGCTCAAGGTTGATACTGGGATGAATCGTCTTGGTATCGCCATTGACGATTTTGAGCAGGCAACCTCTCGTTTAAATCAAATAGACTTTATCGTTGAGCCACTTAACTACATGACTCATTTTGCCTGTGCGGACGATCTGAATAATCCGTTTACCAGCGAACAAGCAACGCAGTTTTATCAGTTAGTCGATGGGTTGGGTGGCGAGTTAACATTGGCAAATTCAGCGGGACTGCTCGCGTGGCCGAACACTCAAGCCGATTGGATCCGGCCCGGGCTGTTATTATACGGTTGTTCACCTATAATTAGTCGTATTGGTAGTGACGATGGTTTTATTGCAGCGATGACGTTGTCGTCTAGTGTTATTGCGGTGAAGTCTGTTGCAGCCGGTGACAAGGTCGGTTATGGCTCAAGCTGGACCACAACGCAAGATACAACGCTCGCTGTGGTTGCGATTGGTTATGGCGATGGTTATCCACGCCGAGCGCAAGACGGAACCCCCGTTTTAATTAATAACACCCGCTATCCTATTGTTGGCCGTGTCTCGATGGATATGATCACCGTCGATTTAGGCGCTAATACTGATTTAGTGAAGTGTGGTGACAAGGCCATCATGTGGGGGCCGCAACTACCAGTAGAAGAGATTGCTCAATGTGCGGATACGATTTGCTACGAGCTAATTTTGCAGTTAACCTCACGGGTAGATATACGATTCACTGATTAAACGTTTATTCAGTGAAATTTATTAAGGATGAAGCGGTCTATATCACTAGCCCGTATTTTTAGAGAGTAATAATGAAAGTATTAAAAAGTTTAGTAATTACCGGCCTTGCTGCTGCGTTATCTTTCGGTGTGTTAGCCAGTGAACAATCGTTTGCTGAGTTAAAATCAATCGTATCGAGCAAATTAGGACTTAGTGTCGACTCAGTGAAACCTGCGGCTATTGAGGGTTTATTTGAAGTAATGACAGAGCGTGGTGTCTTTTATGTCTCTGCTGATGTGCGTTACATCGTGCGCGGAAATATCTACGATTCTGAGAACGGTTTAGCTAATCTTACTGAACTGGCGATGGGCGAAATGCGAGTTGAGAAACTGACCAGCTTTGAAGCGTCGATGATCACCTATCCTGCGAAAAACGAAAAGCACAAAATTACTGTCTTTACCGATGTTGACTGTGGCTACTGTCGTAAATTACACGCCCAAATGCCGCAATACAATGCGTTAGGTATTACTGTACGCTACTTAGCATTCCCTCGTGGTGGTGAACGCTCAAAAGCATGGGGTGATATGCAATCGTTGTGGTGTAGTAAAGATCAGCGTAAAGCGATGGACGATCTCAAAGCGGGTAGCAGCATCGCTCAAGCTACGTGTCCAAACCGTGTACCAGCACATTACGACCTTGGTGTTGAATTTGGCGTAACCGGCACACCAGCGATCATTTTGGATGATGGCACCATGATCCCTGGCTACAAAGAACCTGCTCAGTTGCTTAAAGCACTAGAAGGTTAATCTGAACGGGGGGTATTAATACCTCCCGCTATTCAACTTCCAATTCAACATTGGTGCATTGCTTCTTGCAGCGCACAAAGGCGATGCCATCTTTGACAGGAATGAGACTTAATGTTCCTTGGCAATGCTGACACTTAATATTCTCCCCTGCCATCACTCGCTTTAACATTTTCTTTTGTGCGTGAAAGGAGTTGGCGGCGTTCTTGTTTTGGGTCGAAAAGTCTATCTTGGTCATAAAACAACCTATCTTGTTACGTTTGAACCGCTAGTATACCTTCGAATAGGAGTAGAGTGCGACATTGTTCATGGTTTTAGTGGCTGCCACTATGGTGTCATAACATTTATGCTAGATTAAATAATAACTAAAATAGCAGAGAAGCTCATGACGGTATTTAATATTGGTTCGATCAACATTGATCATGTCTATCAAGTGGAACATTTTGTTCGACCGGGTGAAACACTGACCTCAAATCATTATCAAAAAGTGCTCGGTGGTAAAGGCGCTAATCAATCGATCGCATTAGCTCAGGCGAATGCTAACGTAATGCATGTTGGCGCGATAGGCGAAGGCGACAGTGACTTATTGACGCAACTTCAACAACACGGTGTTAATACAACGCACATTGCGCAAACAGAACAAGCAACGGGCCATGCGATTATTCAGGTCAATCAAGAGGCTGAAAACGCGATTGTATTATTCGCTGGTGCTAACCATGCGATCACCCAAGCGCAAATCGAGAACATGTTAGCAAACGCTAATGCGGACGATTGGGTATTATTGCAAAATGAAACCAATTTTATCGATGAGTCGATGGCGCAAGCCAAAGCACACGGTTTGTCAGTAGCGTTTAACCCAGCACCAATGGATAAAGTGGTGGTTGAGCGTGTTATTGACCGGATTGACCTGCTCATCGTTAACGAAGTTGAAGCGATGGACTTGTTTAATGTCGATACCGTTGAGTTAGCGCAGCAACAATTTGCTATCCAATATCCGACACTTAATGTCATTTTAACCTTAGGCGCACAAGGCGTGCGATACATTAATCAAGATGGCGTGGTTGAGGTCAGTGCATTTAGCGTTGATGCCGTCGATACGACCGCCGCCGGTGATACCTTTATCGGTTTCTGTCTGGCTGGATTAATTGAAAACCTACCGATTGAACAAATGCTACGACGTGCTTGTGCCGCGTCTGCTATCTGTGTCACTAAAGCAGGCGCCAGCGTTTCAATCCCATCACTCGCACAAGTTCAACAATTTTTGGAGCAACAATAATGTCACGTAAGATAATAATAGACACCGATCCGGGCATCGATGATGCAATGGCAATCAGCCTAGCGTTTAATTCACCGCAGCTTGACGTATTGGCATTAACCACAACCTTTGGCAACGTCTCGGTTGATATGGCGACTGACAACGCACTGATCTTAACTGAACTTGCCGATGTTGATGTGCCAGTCGCTAAGGGTGTAGCACTGCCATTAGAAATGACACCATTGCCACATCCTGATTTTGTGCACGGAAAAGATGGCTTCGGTAACATCAACTGGCCAGCATCAACGCGACAAGCTGACAAACGCAGCGCCGCACAAATGATTGTCGATTTAGTACTGGCTAATCCAAATGAAGTCGCTATTGTCGCGCTCGGGCCATTGGGGAACCTTGCCAAGGCGATCGAACTAGACCCAAGTATTATCGAGTTGGTTGACGAAGTGATCCTAATGGGCGGCGCCGCAACAGAACCCGGTAATGTAACCCCGGTTGCTGAAGCAAACATCATTAACGATCCCCACGCTGCGGACATTGTTTTTGGCGCGAAATGGCAAGTGACCATGGTTGGTCTTGATGTTACTCATCAAGTGCTGATGAACGATCAGTTCCTTGAGACTATTCGTGATAATGACAAAAAATACGGCGAGTTCCTATACCGTGCCACCCAATACTATTTCGATTTCTATCGCGAAGCTTGTCAGGTTGACGGTTGTTATGTTCATGACGCTTCTACGATCGTTTATGCCATTGAACCGGACATATTTACCACCGAACCCGGTGTTGTTCGCGTCTCAACTAGTGGTGTAGGCATCGGTCAAACCATCGTCGCTAACCCTGACAAAAAGTTTGCACTCGACTATTGGCAAGGTCGACCAATCAGCAATATTTGTGTGGGTGTTGATAGCGAGCGAATGCTAACGCTTATGCTTTCTATGTTTAATAATGAAAAAGGTCTAATATTGTAATTCTGGTAGGTTATAAGTATTTCCTATCTAATAAATAGGGCGGAGAACTATCGACATCATTGAGTATTTCAACTAATTTATTAAAAACGCCCCCTTTGTTATCGTTATATTTTTTGATAAATATGACAAAAGGGGATTTTAATTTTTATCCGTGAGGGTAACTTAGGAGTTAGAAACATGAAGAGAGAAATCGTAATAGCGTTTGTTGCAACAACTTTATTATCATTACAGGCCAATGCCGAAAATAGCGCTCATAAAGAACAAGAACCGGTATCAGATAGCGTTATATCAAAACATAGAAGTAACCTCCAAGAAAATACTAAAGGACAAGGATTTGGTCCGCAGTCTCCTCGCGATATTGATACTGTATTAGGTAGCAACCCACGATTATTTGGTGAAGCGCCTAAGTCAACTGAAATGAATTTGTGCAATATTCATTTTCATAAGAATGCAGAGCACAAAGGTGGAGAATTTACTGAATATGCCGGCAATGGTGATGGACATGGCTACTTCAGCGGTTACAAGTACTCAGGAGAATTGAATGCGTCAGAGCTTAAACCATCTGACTCTAAAGTCTGTCCAAGCAAACATGGCGGTTTAAGTGTCGGTGATACTATTGAAGTTCACTATGTGCATTCAACCGCACAAATTCAACCTGGCCCAACATTAGGCTCATGCCTGAGCGATGCGATTAAAAATCCACAGTTGCGTGTAGAAGCACAAATATATGTATTAGTCAGTGATAAAAATGCACTTGATTTTACTAAGTTAACAAAGCATGGGGTAAGAAATAACTTACACCAAGCGCTGAACATTCCAAAAAACACAGGCAGAGCAGTCCAGTATGCAGGTTCAACCACTGGTCCGAGTTACAATGAAAAAGGTTCACCATTTCAGGTTACATGGAATGTACGACCTAACGTCGCTAAAGTGAATATTGAGAGCGTCGGTAAGTGGTGCCAAGGAAATGTTTTCAATGAAGACCATGCACATGGTGTTAGAAACCTAGTTATAAATCCTGAACTCATTTCAACCATAAGTAATTAAAAGTATGAAGCCCTGAGAGGGGCTCAACTTAGGGCGAAATCAGATTGAAAATATTTGTTGGGTATCGACACTCTCCAATTTAACTAACTTTTTAATTTCGCATCATCGGATCGATGATATCAGTAGCATACTTGGCGCAGCAGTTGGGCACGGCGTGTTGGAATTAACTAAATGAGTCTATTTCCCCGAAGATATTGCTTTATGCATTGCTACTAGGCAATATCTCGGTTTAGTTATTTCAAAATAATAAGTAGGTAGTGCGTGACCCCAATTATTAAACGCCGCGTGGCCGGTGAATCATCCCATCTTGATTTTATTAACCAACCGTTGCTACAACGTATTTATGCCAGTCGTGGGATTAATACTGCCAAAGATCTTGAGTATCAGCTAAAGAATCTCCTACCGCCAAGCACGCTAACGGGTAGCGACAAAGCCGCAGAATTATTACTCGAAGCTATTAAAACGGATAAGAAGATCACCATTGTTGGTGATTTTGATGCCGATGGTGCAACTTCGACCGCTTTATCTCTGTTAACCCTTCGCCGCTTTGGCGCTAAAAACGTTGATTACATTGTGCCTAATCGCTTCGATTTCGGCTATGGCCTATCAACGCCGATTGTTGATATTGCCCATAGCCAAGGCACGCAATTAATCATGACGGTGGATAATGGTATTTCATCGATTGATGGTGTCGCTCGGGCGAAGGAACTTGGCATTACGGTCGTGGTAACAGACCATCACTTGGCGGGTGATTCACTCCCAGCTGCCGATGCTATCGTTAACCCTAATCAGCCGGGTTGTAACTTTGCCAGTAAAAACTTGGCTGGTGTTGGCGTCGCGTTTTATGTGATGTTGGCGCTGCGTGCATTGATGCGCCAGCAAGATTACTTTGCTCAGACCGGCATTAAAGAACCCAACATGGCGGAGTTTTTAGATATCGTAGCTTTGGGCACCGTTGCCGATGTTGTGCCGCTTGATAACAATAATCGTATCTTGGTCGAGCAGGGGATTAACCGGATAAAAGCGGGGCGTTGTCGCGTTGGTATCGTCGCCTTGCTTGAAGTCGCCAAGCGTAATATCTCTCGTTGTGTCGCATCGGACATGGGCTTTGCGATTGGACCACGTTTAAACGCGGCAGGGCGACTCGATGATATGTCATTGGGTATCGAATGTTTAGTGACTGACAATTATCAACATGCCTGTGAGATAGCGACTGAACTGGATGATTTTAATAAAGATCGCCGTCAGATTGAAGCCGGAATGCAAAAAGAAGCACTCGATATCATCGAGAAACTGCCGTTTAGCCAAGGCGATGGTGATATTCCTTTTGCCTTTGCCCTATTTCATCCAGAGTGGCATCAAGGGGTGAGTGGTATTGTTGCCTCGCGGATAAAAGAAAAATTTCATCGTCCGGTGATAGTATTTGCCGATAGTGGTGATGGGGAACTTAAAGGGTCGGGTCGCTCGATTGAAGGGTTGCACCTGCGCGACTTACTTGAGCGAATTAATACCCTAGCGCCTAACGTTATTATTAAATTTGGTGGCCACGCGATGGCGGCAGGCTTATCGA
>Ga0209395_1000375_pt1 | contig 66282 bp, 63 predicted proteins | sample GOMGulsemesocosm_3_FD_184635 | JGI IMG/M metagenome (GOLD analysis project Ga0209395, IMG submission 184635) | Methane-oxidizing microbial communities from mesocosms in the Gulf of Mexico - GOM9D Gulf of Mexico (SPAdes) (version 2) | ecosystem: Environmental > Aquatic > Marine > Cold seeps...
AATTATCAGTTGCAGATCTTGTCAATGTTGCCCGCGGCGCGGCGTTCTTAGGCACTGGCGGTGGTGGAGATCCTTACATTGGTCGTATGTTAGTCACTAGCGCGATAGAAGAGTTTGGCATGCCACAGATTATTGAGCCTGAAAATCTTGATGATGACGCCCCGGTTTATACCATCGCGATGCTAGGCGCGCCGACAGTGCTCAGTGAAAAAGCTGCTAGCGGTGATGATGTTGACTTGGCGATCAAGCGCATGGAGCAATATATGGGTAAGAAGGCTGATGCGCTCATTCCCATTGAGATAGGTGGGGTCAATTCGATGCTGCCGATTATGGCCGCCGCTCGTCACGGTTTACCGCTCGTTAATGCCGATGGCATGGGGCGAGCATTTCCCGAGATTCAAATGGTTACCTTCAATGTGTATGGAGTGAGTTGTACGCCTACTTCGATCACCGATGAACACCTCAATAGCATGGTGATTGAAACATCAGATGCCAAACGTGCTGAAGACTTGGTGCGCGTTACCTCAATTGAGATGGGCTGTAGCGTATTGATGTCGAGCTATCCGATGACGGGCAAACAAGTCAAGGACTACGCGGTGCATGGCACGCTAACCATGGCATTAGAAATAGGTCGCGCCATTGAACGCGGACGTAAAGAAGGCGAGCCCGTTGAGGCGTTAGTAAATTATTTACGGACCACCCCCTATTACAACCATTGTAAAGCCATTTTCGATGGCAAGATCACCGATTTACGCCGCGAAACCAGCGGTGGATTTACTCAGGGACATTGTTTGCTCACCGCACTCGACGGCTCTGGTAAGACGTTAGAAGTGACCTTTCAAAACGAATTTTTAATCGCCAAAGAAGATGGCATCGTTCGCGCCATTGTACCCGATCTGGTGTGCATGGTTGACCGTGAAACGGCAGAGCCTATTCCAGTTGATGCGCTTAAGTATGGCCAGCGATTAAAGGTGTTGGGGGTGAGCGCTGCTCCCATTATGCATACTGCCGAGTCATTAGCAGTATTTGGGCCGCAGGCGTTTGGTTTATCAGAAGAATTCGTTCCCATTGAAAATCTTTAAGGAAAAATTGTAATGAAAATATCACATATTCATATTATTCCCCCGATTATCACCCGAGGCATTCGCAGTGAGGATGATACAAAACCCTACTTGCGAGACGATCTTAAGGTTACCTATAGCTTACTAGATATTGGTCCTGCGACTATAGAGTCAGCGGTCGATGAGGCGTTAGCTGTGCCAGGCGCCATCGCCAAGGCGATAGCGGTGGAAAAAATGGTGCCGATGCAATCATCATCGATTGTATGGAAGATCCTAGATTAAATGCCTGTCGCGAAGCCGTCTCTATTCCGGTGATCGGACCGTGCCAAACAGCACTGCACGTGGCGTCAATGTTAGGTGGGAAATTTAGCTTTATTACCGTATTAGAGCGTTTAAGGCCAATGATTAGTCACCTGGTGGCTAGCTATGGTCTGACCGAACATTATGCCTCGTTTGCAGCGGTAGATGTGCCCGTGTTGGAGCTGGAAAGTTCGATGGAAAAGTTAACAGCGGGTCTGGTCACAGAGTCAATTAAGGCGGTAAGGGAGAATCATGCCGGGGCTATTGTACTCGGTTGTACCGGGTTATTAGGCTGTAGTGACGCAATTGTCGCTGGTTTAAAAGAGCAAGGTTTGCATGTGCCAGTGATCGACCCCATCCCCCTAGCGCTGCATATCGCGGATGCATTGGTCAAAACTGGTTTGAGCCATAGTAAGGCCGTTTATCCAATGCCAAGTGAGAAAAAACGTATCGGGTTTGATATTCCTGGATTCAGTCAATTATAAAAACTAACCCCATAGAGGAAGGCCAAGATGAAAAATTTAACCACCAGCAAGACCTTACTATCTTCGACCATCGCAATATTGATGGTCGCGGTTGTTGTGACACCGCATAGGGCAGCGGCGCAAGAGACTAAAGCTGATGCGGATCAAGAAAAAGACCAACAGCAAATCGAAGTTATTATGGTGACTGCCCAAAAAAGGGTGCAAAGCATCAATGATATCGGCGTCGCCATTACGGCATTTAACGGTGACGACGTTAAAGAACTAGGGCTAACCCAGCCGATAGATCTGGCGGCACAGACGCCAAATCTAAATATTAATAATACCTTTTCCAATAGTATTCCTAATGTCAGTATTCGCGGCATTGGTCTTAACGATTATGCGGTCAATAACAATCCAGCAGCGGGCTTGTATGTCGACGAGGTGTATTTATCATCGCCAGCGATGCTCAGCTTTCAATTGTTTGATCTTGAGCGAATCGAGGTATTAAAAGGCCCTCAAGGCACATTATATGGGCGAAATACTACGGCTGGCACCGTGACATTTGTTAGTAACAAACCCAATGACATTACCGAGGGTTACCTGTCAATCGACTACGCCAGTTTTGACCGGCTTACCCTTGAGGGCGCCATCACTGGTGAATTAACCTCAGGACTGACCGGGCGCGTAGCACTGCAAAGTACCCAACAAAAAGAAGGACATCAAACCAATCGTGCCACCGGTCAGGATGTCGGCAAGGTTGACTTAACCGCGTGGCGCGCAATGCTCAATTGGCAGCCTAGCGATGAGCTGGACATTTTGTTGAATATCCACCGGGGGCGTGACAAATCGGACACCTGGTTGGTTAAAGTAGATAACGCCTTTACAGCCGCCGATGATCAGTATTTCCCTGGCGATCCGTATGATTCATCGGGCCATAGTGATACCCAGGTCGATATCACTAGTGAAGGAGCTGCATTAAGCATTAACTGGGATTTAAGCCAAGATATCACCCTAACCTCGGTCACCGGTTATGAGCAATATCAGCGACGCCATGTTGAAGACCGTGATGGTAGTGCGCTGATCCAACTCGATGGTGAATTTAATAATGAGATAGAACAATTACCCCAAGAGTTAAGACTCACTTATGTTTCTCAGGAACTGGTGTTAATTGGCGGCGTATTTTATGGTAAGGATGAAATCGCCACTCGTGATCGATTTGACACCTCAGATTTGCCATTTCCATTTAAGGCTGTGGGCAATGAGTATAAGCAACATGCAAGCACTAAAGGGCTATTTGTCCATAGCGAGTATAAAATTGCCGAGCACTATAAGTTAACCACTGGGCTGCGTTATACCGATGAGAAAAAACAGTTTTTCGATGCTTTCACTTTTATCTACCCCGCTGCCACGCCATCACAAGGGGGCACACAGGTTAATGTATTTACTCCGGTTAATAATACTTATAAGATTAACGATGTGTCTGGGAAAATAGGTATCGATTATAGCGGACTCGACAATACGTTAGTCTATGCCAGTATTAGCAAAGGCTTTAAATCTGGTAATTTTCAAGGGCAGTTGACATTTAATCCTGCAGATCTTGAAGCGTTTGACGAAGAAGAAGTTATTGCCTATGAAGTCGGTTTTAAGAGCCAACTGTTAGGCAATACGCTGCAGCTCAATGGCGCCGCTTTCTTCTATGACTATTCCGACATGCAGATTTATGGACCCATTTTTTATTCCGAAGAAATCAAGTCCAATCTGTTTGGCATCGCAAATGTAGGCGACGCCAGAATTAAAGGTCTCGAACTCGATCTAATGTGGCTGGCGGCTGAAGGGCTCGATGTACGTTTGGGATTAGGATTGCTAGATACCGAGGTTACGAAATCTGTGGTCCCGGGCATTAAAAAGGGCAGTGAACTCGCCAATTCGCCTAAGGTTAATCTCAATGCCAATATCAGGTACAACTGGCAGCTAAATGACAATATGAATGCCTCGATATCCTTTAATAGCAGTTATAAGGGCAAGGTTGCTTATGACATCGTTAATCAACCGAAGGAAACTCGCGAAGGAGGTTATGCACTACACAACCTACGCGTTGGTATCTCATCGTTAGATGATGTTTGGAGCGTGTACTTGTATGGCAAGAACCTTAGTGATAATCGTTATCGCACGCAAGTATTAACCTCTACCGTCGGTTACGGTGAGACATATGGCATGCCACGTACATTTGGCATCGCGCTTAATTACTGTTCAGTCGGGAACTATGAACATGTATTCTCATCCGTTTTCCCACACAAATAAATTGACCACTAATTTAACGGGATTGGCTATGTTCACCTTAGCTGTAGTTACGCACTCAACCAATTGAAAGTGTTGGTATTTGATAAGCCAAGCTTGAGCAACATGGATGCTGCTCCAGAGCCTCGAACGTAGGCAGAACCCTAATGTCCGCATTAGGAAGTCGGCCGAAGTAGCGATGGATTTACGGCGTCTTTGTGTTCAAGTGGCAACACTTTAGTACAACAGAGCCAACGGGATTGGTATTACCGAGTCGGTTCTCTTATGCATAAAGAGTTTAATGTTTGAGGGGGCTCGCTATTATACCCGTGTTACTTGAAAATGCAGGTTATCGATCTTGGGTAGGATGCTAGTACAAGGCATGATTTGTGACTAATGGTTATTCCCTGATTATGAATCATAACACCGTAATAGCTTTCTACCCACTTACGTTGGGTAAAGAAGCCCGCAGGGCAAGGCGATAAGCGACCAACCGGCAACTGCTCCTCGGCAATAATCTCCTGCATTGCCCTAATTACGCTCATCCATGAGCTAATGCGTTGCTCTAGCTCCTGCATCCATGCCGTCGTGCGTCGTTATAATATATTGATTTAGAATGACTAAAAGACACATATTAGGCCTAGCATTTTGCACGCTTTCAACTTTCTGAAATCACGCATTTCCAGGTAGCACGGGTATAAATGCGGCGTCAAAATTAGGTAGCGTAACAACATCACCGGTAAGCAAGTTATCGATATGGATGTTGCCAATCCGAACTCTTACTAGTCTTAATGTGGCAAAGCCCACAGCAGCCGTCATTTTTCGTATCTGACGATTTTTCCCTTCACACAGAGTGATAGAGATCCAACTAGTCGGGCCATGTCTCGGATCGCGGATTTTACGACCACGAGCGGGAAGTTGAGGCTCATCATCTAGCGTGAATGCGTTACAAGGTAGGGTTAGATATTTAGTCCCGTTGATACCAATCTCAACACCATTTTGAAGCTGTGACATTGCCTCGTCAGTGATCGCTCCATCGACTTGTACGTAGTACTCTTTTTCTATCCCTTTGTCTCTGACTTTGTAGCTCATCATCCCGTCGGTTGTGAGTAGTAATAAGCCTTCGGAGTCGTGATCTAATCGGCCTATTGCCATCGTTTTATCAGGAAAGTTAAATAGCTCGCCTAATAGATGCTTCTTCTTTCGTGATTCTGGTACAAACTGACTTAAATAACCATATGGCTTAAAAATTTTGAAGTGCTGATGATTTTGGCCAGAGGTAGCGAGCTCTTGTAAACGGGTTGGATTAGAAATTGGCATTAACGAAAGCTTTGATTATATAGTCTGACTGGTGTCGCATTATATACTGAGTCTGGATTTAGATGCACTGAGTTAGAATTTAAGTCGATTGTAGCGTGCATACTGCACGGGTAGATATTGGATGGCATCGTATTAACGCCTGCATGAATGCAGGCGTGTAGGAGAAGTTGTAATGTGGCTAAGGCCGAACGCCAACACAATTAGCGGGTGGGGTGCTCGTCTTTTGCTCTAAGTAGAGACAGCATTCATTTAACTCTGCACGTAGATACTGGTCGGTTCTTAACAGCTCTTCGTCAATCGATTGTATGACATAAAACGCATGCCAAAATACTCGTTCGTAGGCTGATATGTCACTAGACTCATCGACATCTAAGTGATTCCATTCCTCAAGGATATCCCACGAAAATAGCTGCACTTCGCTGTAGGGTACCGAATTAGCAAGTACTTGATTGATAAAATACACAAACTGACGTGCTTTTTGTTTTATAAAGGCCTCTGGGGTCACTATATATATACTCAAAATATGTCTCTCTGTGTCGCTTAAATTATTCTGGCAATATGATCGCTTGCTTTAAATAGATTTTAGTTAACGGAACATCCTGCCAGCCGTTGGATGAATCGTAACCTGTTGGGGTATTCATTATTTTTACTAAAATATCCATGCCCTCGATGACTTCACCAAATACAGTATAGCCCCATCTACTCGAGTTGGGATTTAAATTGCTATTACCTTCTGTTTTAACATTGAAGTAAAACTGGCGCGAGGCTGAGTGAGCATAGGATTCACGTGCCATTGCTATGGTGCCATAATCATTATTCAGTCCATTGCCTGATTCATTGACAATGCGGTTTTCATCGCTCTTTTGTTTCATGTCATCGGTCACGCCGCCGCCTTGAATGACAAAGTCTTTAATGACTCGATGAAAGATGGTGTTGTCATACTCTTTATTTTTAGCCAACCATAAAAAATTATTAACGGTGATTGGTGCGCGTCGGCGATCAAGCTCGACAACTATCTCGCCAGAAGTGGTGATTAACTTTACTTGGGGAAACGAGTTTCCCGCCTGTATGTCGATGCCGTTCGTCGCCGCTGATGCAGAAAACGAGTAGAGTAGAGCAATTAATAATAAGGCTGTTTTCATCTGTGTTCTCATTAAGGAGTTAATAAGTTATTCAGTTCGCTGTCACTGGCAATATCGTCAAGCATCTGACCGAGCAGTAGATTGAAATCGCGCTCTAGGGTCGCCAGATCCGCGCTAAACGGACCATAACTATTACCATTACGTCTAAATGTCTTACTGAGCGTCGTACTCTCATTAGCAACAATAACCTGCAGCTCTATCTTGCTATTGCTTTCAAACTTGATGCTATGTTGTGCGACATCGATCATTAACTTAACGATATTGACCTGATAATTCACCCCGTTTAGCTTGAGGTTTTTTTTATGGAGATTGGCCGCTAAACTTGATTTTATTACCTGAGAAGCGCTTTCGCTGGTGTTAACCAGCTCTGACTGTCCATTTTTGTCCGTGGTCTTAACTAAATACTGATAAGCACGCAGGTCACTAACTTTCAGCTGACTGCTTAACTGATTACTAGTCGATACATCTTGCTGGCCTGGTGCCAGAATGAAATGTGACGGCGTTTGTGAACATCCCGCTAGTAGCAGTATAGAGCAGAGTACGTATTTCATATTGATTACCTATTTAGTCGCTTCCAAAATAACGAATTTTTGATTAGACGCAACTGTCTGGCAATTGTCAAAAATTCTTTGTAACTTGATGTGGTAGCCTAAGTGTCTATTAGCAACGATGCGTAATTTTCCGCCACGCTTTAGTGTGCGGTAGGCATCATTAAACATTTGCCACGCGATATGATCGGTCACGGTAGTTAGCTGATGAAATGGTGGATTACAGACAATAAGATCGGCCTGATCATAGTCATAATCACTTAAGCAATCATGCCAGTCGAACTGGCAACGACTGGCATCTGTTAGATTGTTAGTTGCGTTAAGTTTAGCACTGGCTACCGCCATGAAAGATTCATCAGTAAAGCGTACCGTAGCATTAGGGTTTTGTGCCGCAACACTAAGGCCTAACACGCCGTTGCCACAGCCTAAATCGATAACATAACCGTCGTTTAAATTTTGCGGGATGTTTTGTAACATTAACTGAGCGCCAATATCGAGCTTATTATTGGCAAACACGCCAGCATAGTTAGCAATGGTGAAGTTGTGTTGTTGTAGTGGCCATTGAAGGGTCGCTGGAGCAAACTGTTGGCTGTGCTGTGCGCTAAGCTTATCGCTAGTAGAGAAAATTAGGCGAGATTTTTTCTTCGCTAACGAAGTTGTAGTGGTGCCAATCAGTTTCTCAAATAGCGCTAGGCCGGAATTGTGGACATCCTTGGTCTTGGCAAAGCCGATCACCGTCGTGCTCGATGATATTGTGCACGCTAGCATTTGAAGTTGGTGTTCTAGCATCGCGATGCTTTTAGGCAGCTTGACTAACACTACATCGATATGTTCCGCGGGTAGGCTTAAGCTATCGAGATAGGTGATATTAGGTGTCAATTGATTATCGGTTAGATTTTGTTTTACGCCGCATTGACTGATGTAAGAATCAGATTGCCAAAACAGATTATATTGATGCAGGGCGCAGGCTATCGTCCCGAATGAATCATTGATAATCAGTATGTTGCTGTCACTTGGGAAGTTAAGCTCTGCAACATGTTGCAGCACGTATTCGTCGCTGCTGTCCCACGCCTGTAAATTTTCGTCATTGGAAATAGGAAAACGATTAAGTAATAGCTGCTGCTCGTTGATAGTCAATAATGTATTCATGGATTTTGCGCTTATATGAAATTATGGCGCTATTGTCGCAAATTAACGGCGACGCTTCAGTAATTTTTAGCCAAATCAGTGATTTTTGTTAGTTAAAATTGAAATTTAAGAAGAGTGATTATTATTTGTTCTTCTAAATTAACTGTTTATATTTTGTTTTGTCGTTCTATGTCATGTGAATACTTGTAGTTTATTGATTTATTAATGATTTAATGCTTAAATTTTGCTATAACTACAAATTTGGAATTCCCAATGTTTAACGGATCAATGTTCATCAAGTCTCCTGTATATCTCGGGATAACAATTGCACTATTTGGTAGTGTTAATGCGTTAGCAACAGACAGCAGTGGTCCGGAAGTTATCCGTAGTATATCTTTAGTTAAGCAACCAATTGTTCAGCCCCAAAAACAACTATTTTCTGAGTTTAGCGATAAAGCAGGGCTTGAATCCTCGCTTTTTCACAATGAAATATCTCGCGAATTAAATAAGTACCCAGGGATATTTGCTACTCATACAATCATCAATGGGCAAACATTAAACGTAAGCCACAATTCTGCGCCTGCACAGATGGGGGCAACGGTACTAAGGAATCAGCACAGTTTACGTCCATTGCCTTATTTGGACCGTTCTTTAATGTCTTTTTCGGCGATAAATCGCCGTTCACTTTACCTTGTTGAAGCGCCGGACCTCGCTGCACTGCCTTCCGGATTGGTTGGGGGGATAGCGGCTGACAGCGCCGCAATTGGACGGAAAAAGCAGTTAGACGTGGCAATGGGCAGCGATAATCAGGCAGATCTTAATATTGACTATGGTCAGACAAAAGGGAAGTGGGGTCACCTGTTTCATTTTTCTCACCAACAAGCGGATAGCTACCGTGAAACGAGAAGTGTGAGCGATAGTGGCATGAAGGCCAACGATATATCGCTTAAAATATCGGAACAGGGTGCGCTTGGTACCACCAATCAACAAATTACTCAATTTTCGCTCCATTACCGAGAGTATGAAAATGATGAAAGTCGCTTCGGCGTGATGGGGCAAGACGTTGATGAACAACCGCCGTTACGATACAGCGCTACGGCGTTAGATAATGAGCGCACCGAGCAATTAAGTTTCGCGTTAAACCATGACGTAGTGCTAGCGTCTGGTGAGGTGATTAATACGCTGGCCTATTACGATGATGGTGAGGCTGGTTTCTACCAAACCGCGAATGTAAACGGGCTCACTGGGGCTAATGCGGCGACTTACCTTAGCGAGTTTGAGAATGCCCCATTGACATCGGCATCGGTGTCTAAGACTTCTTTAAATCGAGATTACGCAAGCGGCGGGATTAAGATCACGATCAACCAATCGTTAGGTGCCCATGATGCTGCTTTAGGCGTCAACTATCACAGCGAGTCGGTACGAGATATGCTATTTAGCGATATCTATCGTTTGGACAGTGATTTATCGTTGTCGCTTACCCAAGCAAACGTCGATGATCGACAATCGAAGACCACGCTAAATGCTAAATCTGTGTTTGTGACCGATCATTGGCGTAATGGCGCGCTATCGATTGAAGCTGGATTAAAGCACGAACGTATTGAGCGGCAATATACCCAAGGCGGTGGGCAAGGGACTGTCAGCGAAAGTTCACATACCTTTGGTAATGCGACGCTTACCTATCAATTGAGTGAATCGCTAGCACTGTTCATTAGCGGCCAAGAAGGCTTGCTAGCGAGCACGAACTGGTCAAGCTCTGCGTTGGCACAGACATCACAAAATGTACGCGGCGGTATTAAATACCGAGGGAAAGTAGCATCTTTATTGTTGGTTGGTTTTAACAATGACTTTTATAATGTATTTTCCCGTTGTTACACCATCGCGCAATGCTCAACGCTAAGTGATGAACGTAATGATATTAATATCCGTGGGGTCGAAGTCAGTGGAAAATATGTTATCGAACTAGCGAACGCGAATATTCCGCTATCTTTTTCCTATACTCACCGCGAGCATGAATATAGCAGCGAACTCGATGTTCAAAATATTAATAATGATGTTGCAGTTGGCGATGAATTAGCGTTTTTGCCAAAAAACCAAGCATTTGCACAACTAGGTTTCCACCGTGGCCGATGGGATTTAGCACTACGCGCGTCTTACCGTGGTCCACAGCGCCGCGTCGCTGGTATAGAAGATATAAACAGTTCGGATATCATTGAGGAAGTGACTCTTCTCGATCTATCCGCCAGTTATAAGATTGATAACAGTCAGCAGCTGTTTGCCACATTGAACAATGCCACCGACCAACGTTATGTCGAATCCGCCTTCAATAATACCAACGTGGTAGGTCGAGGTCGCTCTGTGCTAATAGGCTATCGTGTTAATTTTTAAATAGATTATTTAGCAGTTACAGCAAGCGCCCGTGATCACGGGCGTTTTTGATCGAGCCATAAAAAACTAAGGTCTAAGCATAAAATAGCAATATTGGTTTCGGAATTACGACATTTAATGCTAGAATTGCGCCCAGTTAGGGTTTGCTTCTAGTGCTGGTTGATATTTAATCAAAACTAGTAGTGTATGCCCTAAAAATTTGAGCGCTATTGCAATAGTTACCTCGACTAACTGTTTATTATTCTTAATATATTAGTTAGAGTGGTGTTATTGCTTAATAATTACTCAGTCTCTTGCGAGTACATTTCCAAGGCGGCTGAATATAAATAGCAAGCAACTGTCGAGCCTAACGGCTAATTCTTTCCGTTAACCAGTGCAAGTGAATATGATTACAATAAAAAAAGGTCTGGACCTTCCTATTGCAGGATTACCCCAGCAAGTAATCCATGATGGTTCGTCCATCAAACAAGTCGCTACCCTGGGTGAAGAGTTCTTTGGCATGCGTCCTACCATGAAAGTTCGTGTTGGTGACACTGTCAAAAAAGGTCAGGTAATTTTCGAAGATAAGAAAAATCCTGGCGTTTTATTTACTGCTTCAGCTAGTGGTGTCGTTTCCCAAGTAAATCGTGGAGCTAAAAGAGCGTTTTTGTCTTTAGTTATCGATGTACAAGGTAATGAACAGGAGACTTTCGCGAGTTTCCCTGCAACAGACCTTGCTCAATTAGAGCGTAGTGTTGTTGTAGACAACCTTGTTAAATCAGGACTATGGACAGGTCTTCGTACTCGCCCTTTCTCTAAAGTTCCTGCGATTGACTCCGAGCCAACTGCTATTTTCGTTTCTGTGATGGACACTAATCCATTAGCAGCCGATCCTAGTGTCATTATCAACGAACAGTCTCAAGACTTTATCAATGGACTAACCGTGTTATCACGATTAACCAGTGGTAAAATTTTCGTTGGTAAGAAAGCTGGCGTAGATATTCCAAATACTAATGTTGGTAGTGTTGAGCAACACGAATTTGCGGGTGTTCACCCAGCAGGTTTAGTGGGTACTCATATTCACTTCCTCCACCCTGTCGATGCTAATCGCACCGTTTGGACATTAGGTTACCAAGATGTTATCGCGTACGGTAAATTATTCACCACTGGTGAATTATCTAACGAACGTATCGTTGCATTAGCGGGTCCTGGTGTTAAAAAACCACGTTTAGTCCGCACCTTAGTTGGTGCGAGTACTAACGATTTAACCGCTGGTGAGCTTAATGATGGTGAGCAGCGAGTTATTTCTGGTTCAGTATTGCAAGGCAGTACTGCAGCGGGTGACGTTGCATTCCTAGGTCGCTACACTAACCAAGTTAGTGTGTTATCTGAAGGCCGTGAAAAAGAATTTATGGGCTGGATGAAAGCAGGTAAAAACGTTGTTTCTGTAACACGTTCTTACATCTCGCACCTATCTCCTAAGCGTTTGCTAAACCTGACGACTACAACCAATGGTAGTGATCGTGCGATGGTGCCAATTGGCAGTTATGAGCGTGTGATGCCACTGGATATTTTACCGACTATGTTACTACGTGACTTATGTGCCGGTGATAATGATGGTGCGCAAACACTAGGTTGTTTAGAGCTAGATGAAGAAGATTTAGCACTATGTACCTTCGTATGTCCTGGCAAATATGATTTCGGTCAGATTTTACGTGACAGTCTAACGACCATTGAGAAGGAAGGTTAAGCACATGGGCTTAAAGAATTATCTCGAGAGTATCGAGCCGAACTTTGAAAAAGGTGGTAAGTACGAGAAGTGGTATGCGCTTTACGAAGCAGCGGCAACTATCTTTTATACCACAGGGTTCGTCAATAAAGGTAAAACCCACGTTCGTGATGGCGTTGAACTAAAACGTATTATGATCATGGTGTGGATGGCTACATTCCCAGCAATGTTCTGGGGCATGTACAACATCGGCCTACAAGCTAATGACGCGGTAATCGCGGGCATGGCAATGGGCGATGCATGGCAACAACAATTATTTACCGTGATTGGTGGTGAATTGGGTGCAACCGCTGGTGCGGGCACGTTGATGCTTTATGGCGCACTGTTCTTCCTACCTATCTACCTAACAGCATTTGTTGTTGGTGGTTTCTGGGAAGTATTGTTTGCGATGGTGCGTGGTCACGAAATAAACGAAGGTTTCTTCGTCACATCGGTCCTGTTTGCACTTATCCTGCCGGCAACAATCCCGTTATGGCAAGTGGCTATCGGTATTTCATTTGGCGTGGTTATCGCTAAAGAAGTATTTGGTGGTACTGGTAAGAACTTCTTAAACCCAGCACTTGCTGGTCGTGCGTTCTTATTCTTCGCTTATGCGCCTGATATCTCAGGCGATGATGTGTGGACTGCAATCGATGGTTTCTCTGGTGCAACGGCATTAAGCGTTGTGTCTAACGAAGGCATGGCGGTTTTGCAAGCGTCGATGACGTGGATGGATGCTTTCCTAGGTAAGATGCAGGGTTCGATGGGTGAAGTGTCTACTTTAGCTATTCTAATCGGTGGTGCATTCATTGTGTATCAACGCATTGCCTCATGGCGCATCATCTTAGGTGTGTTCTTCGGTATGGTTGCAACTAGCTTGTTGTTTAACGTTATCGGTAGTGACAGTAACTTAATGTTCGCGATGGACTGGAAATGGCATTTAGTGACCGGTGGTTTTGCTTTCGGTATGATCTTCATGGCGACAGATCCTGTTTCGGCATCATTCACCAACCAAGGTCGTTGGGCATTTGGCGCACTAATCGGTGCCATGGTAGTGATGATCCGCGTTGTTAACCCGGCATTCCCTGAAGGGATGATGCTAGCAATCTTGTTTGCTAACTTATTTGCACCGTTATTTGACTACTTTGTTGTTCAGTCAAACATCAAGCGGAGGGCTGCTCGTCATGGGTAATAAAGACTCTTTTGGCAGAACACTAATTTTCGTATTAGTAACTTGTCTAGTTTGTTCAGTAATTGTTGCTGGCGCTGCAGTTGGCCTTAAGCCACTGCAAGTCGCGAATAAAGCACTGGATAAGCAAACTAAAATCCTAGAAGCCTCTGGCTTACTAGAAAAAGCTGGCAAGGATATCCCTGCAACCTACAACAAATACGTTGAAGCTAAGTTACTAAACTTAGCGACTGGCGAGTTTGTTGAAGGTAACACCGATACTTTCGATCAACGTATTGCGGCACTTAGTGGCGATACTAGCATCAATCCAGTTAATGATTACGCTAAGATCAATCGTCGTGCAAACGAAACGATTGTCTACTTGGTTAAAGACGACGCAGGCAAGACTGATACCGTGGTATTGGAAATGCGTGGTAGTGGTCTGTGGTCAATGATGTATGCCTTCGTTGGATTAAAGACTGACCTTAACACTGTAAAAAGTGTGATTTACTACGATCAGGGCGAAACTCCTGGACTTGGTGGCGAAGTTGAAAATCCTAAATGGAAACAGCAGTGGACCGGCAAGCAACTATTTAATGGTAATGGCGACATCGCAATTAAAGTAGTTAAAGGCGGCGCTAAAGCTGGTGATATCCATGGTGTTGACGGCCTTTCCGGCGCGACATTAACCGGCAAGGGTGTTGAAAATACCTTTAAGTTCTGGCTTGGCGAAGAGGGCTTTGGTCCATTCATCGCGAAGTATAAAAACGGAGGTCTATAATCATGAGCGATACTAAAGAAATGAAGAAGGTACTGTTCGCCCCGTTATTGGATAACAATCCAATCGGCTTACAAGTACTGGGTATCTGTTCTGCTTTAGCGGTTACTGGTTCAATGCAAAAAGCCTTGATCATGACGATTGCTGTAACCATGGTTACTGCATTCTCAAGCATGTTCATCTCGATGTTGCGCAACCAAATTCCAAATGCGGTACGTATTATCGTGCAGATGGCAATCATTGCTAGTTTGGTAATTTTAGTTGACCAATGTCTTAAAGCGTTTGCATATCAAATGTCTAAAGAATTGTCGGTATTTGTTGGATTGATTATCACCAACTGTATCGTGATGGGTCGTGCTGAAGCATATGCGATGAAAGAGCCACCACTAATGAGCTTCCTAGACGGTATCGGTAACGGTATTGGTTACGGCGCAATGTTAATGGCTGTTGCCTTCATCCGTGAATTGCTGAGTAAAGGTTCATTATTTGATGTTCAGATCATGCCGTTATTACGTGACGGTGGTTGGTATCAGGCGAATGGTTTGTTAGTACTACCATTTAGTTCATTCTTCGTGATTGGTTTAATTATCTGGGCAATTCGCCAGTATAAGCCAGAACAGGTTGAGAAGGACTAGGGAACATTATGGAACATTATATTAGTTTGTTTATTAAAGTCGTTTTCGTTGAAAACATGGCTTTAAGTTTTTTCCTTGGTATGTGTACCTTCCTCGCGGTATCTAAGAAAGTTAGTACAGCGATTGGTCTTGGTATTGCGGTAACATTCGTACTCGCAATTGCGGTACCTGTTAACCAAGTTATCTACCACGCCATCCTTGCGCCAAATGCGCTGGGTGACGGTATCGACCTAAGCTTTCTAAGCTTCATCACTTACATCGGCGTAATCGCCGCTCTGGTACAAGTGGTTGAGATGATTTTAGATAAGTATATGCCGGTACTTTATAACGCGTTAGGTATCTTCCTACCATTAATCACGGTTAACTGTGCGATCTTTGGTGGCGTAGCATTCATGGTGCAACGTAACTATAATTTCGGTGAGTCTGTAGTGTTCGGTGTCGGTAGTGGTATCGGTTGGACCTTGGCTATCGTCTTGATGGCGGCAGTGCGTGAAAAACTAAAGTATTCAGATATCCCTGACGGCCTTAAAGGCTTAGGTATTACCTTTATCGCTGCTGGCTTAATGGCACTGGGTTTCCAGTCATTCGGCGGTATCTCGTTATAATTAGTTCGGCTAATAGGCTGTGTATATAGCCTGTTAGCCAAATTTAAAGGAAAAGTTTATGCAAGAGATTATTCTTGGCGTAACAATGTTTACCGCGATTGTAATGGCGTTAGTGTTGGTGATTTTATTCGCTAAATCTAAGCTGATTTCAGACGGTGACGTTACCATAGCAATCAATGACGATCCTGAGAAAGGGGTTGTTACTAAGCCTGGCGACAAATTACTAGGCACGCTTGCGGCAAAAGGAATTTTCATTCCTTCAGCCTGTGGCGGCGGCGGTACTTGTGGTCAATGTAAAGTTCATGTCAAAGCTGGAGGTGGTGAATTACTACCGACAGAAGAAGGCCACATCACTAAGAAGCAAGCCCGTGAAGGCGAGCGTCTAGCCTGTCAAGTTGCCGTTAAGCAAGACATGGTTATCGAACTTGAAGATGAAATTTTTGGTGTTCAGAAGTGGGAATGTAGTGTTCGTTCTAATGACAACAAAGCAACGTTCATCAAAGAGTTAGTACTTAATATTCCTGATGGCGAATCGGTACCGTTTAAAGCGGGCGGTTACATTCAGATTGAAGCGCCAGCGCATCACATTAAGTATGCGGATTTCGATATTCCTGCTGAGTATCGTGGTGACTGGGAGCGTTTTGGCTTCTTTGATATCGAATCTAAAGTTGAAGACGAAACATTACGTGCATATTCGATGGCGAACTATCCTGAAGAGGAAGGGATCATCATGCTTAACGTACGTATTGCGACACCACCGCCAAATAACTTAACGTTACCGGCTGGTAAAATGTCGTCTTACATCTGGAGCCTTAAAGAAGGTGACAAGGTCGTTATCTCAGGTCCATTTGGTGAGTTCTTTGCTAAAGATACCGATGCTGAAATGGTCTTTGTTGGTGGTGGTGCTGGTATGGCTCCATTGCGTTCACATATATTCGATCAGCTAAAGCGTCTTAACTCTAAACGTAAGATCTCTTACTGGTATGGTTCGCGTTCGATGCGCGAAATGTTCTACCAAGAAGATTTCGATGGATTAGCAGCGGCTAACCCTAACTTCCAGTGGCATATCGCGTTATCTGATCCTCAACCAGAAGATAATTGGACGGGTATGACAGGGTTCATTCATAATGTTCTATACAATGAATACTTGAAAGACCATGAAGCACCAGAAGATTGTGAGTATTACATGTGTGGTCCACCGATGATGACATCGGCAGTGATCAACATGCTTAAAGACTTGGGTGTTGAAGATGAAAACATCTTACTTGATGACTTCGGCGGTTAATCCCTGATGCTTATTAAGTGTTGTAAATGGCTGGCGCTAATAGCGCTGGCCATTTTTTTATCTGGATGTTTCGACCAGGATAGCAAGCAAATACAAGTGAAACTACAAGGGCGCACCATGGGTGTTGCCTACCATATAACCTACGTTGATCGCGCCATCAATAGTGAACAAACGGCCACCGCACATAAGACTCAGATTGATGCGTTATTAGTCGTCGTCAACGATCAAATGTCGACTTATCAGGTCAATTCTGAGTTATCACGCTTTAACCTGTCACGTGAGCTAACGCCATTTGAGGTATCGCCAGATACAGCTACGGTCGTCCGAGAGTCGATTCGTTTAGCACACCTCACCGAGGGTAAGCTCGATATCACTATCGGTCCCTTAGTGAACCTGTGGGGCTTTGGTCCACAAATGAAGCCTGAGCGTTTGCCAAGTGCTGATCAATTGGTAGCAGCTAAAGCAAAGGTAGGCATACATAACCTGGCGGTAATCGATAATCATTTAGTAAAAAACATTCCTGATCTGTATGTAGACCTTTCTACCACGGCCAAAGGCTTTGGTGTTGACAAGATAGCAGGGTATCTTGAGAGTGAGGGGATTGTTAACTATTTGGTCGAAATAGGCGGTGAGGTTCGCGCGCATGGCAAGCCTAATCCTGTTCGTGATTGGGTGATAGCGATTGAAAAGCCAGTGTCGGAGCATCGTGCTATTCAACAGATTATTTCACCAAAAGACAATGGTCTAGCGACCTCGGGTGACTATCGCCAATACTTTGAAGAAGATGGTCGACGTTTTTCTCATATCATCGATCCTGACACTGCGATGCCTATTAATCATAAGTTAGTCTCAGTGACGGTAATTCATCCGTCATGTATGACAGCAGATGGCCTCTCGACCGCGATTATGCTGATGGGACCTGAAGATGGTTTAGCCTTTGCTCGAGCGCAAGAGTTGCCCGCATTTATGATTATCAAGACAGACAATGGCTTTAATGAGGTGTATACTGACGCCTTTAAACCGTTCCTTGTAGATAAGAGTTAGGCCACAACACCATGATGATATTTGTATATACATTCGCCGCATTTTTTATTGTATTCGTAGCGATGGCCGTCGGTTACATCTTCCAAAGAAAAACCATTGCCGGTAGCTGTGGTGGGCTGGGTGCTATTGGTGTCGACAAAGCCTGTGATTGTGATGATCCCTGCGATAAGCGAAAGAAGCGTATGGCCGCAGAGCAAATCAAGATAAGCTTGATTGAATAGTTCTCAAGACAATTAAAAAGCTCGGTTAACCGGGCTTTTTTACGTTTGATTGGTGACGAAAGGGATTTAGAATTTAGTGCGATGACGGGAATAAGTAGGACGTGGCGCTATAGCGCCACGTCCTACTTGTTACGAATGGTATTCTTTAGCCGCAATCAAAGTGTTTTCAATTAGCTTAGCTACAGTCATTGGACCTACGCCCCCGGGGACTGGGGTGATAAAACTCGCGCGGTCTTTGGCGATATCAAATTCCACATCGCCAACTAAACGGCCGCTCTCCAAACGATTGATCCCGACATCGATAACAATAGCACCTGGCTTAATCCATTCTCCTGGTATAAACCCTGGTTTACCAACAGCGACTACGAGCAAGTCTGCATTACGTACTTTCTGCTCTAGATTCTTAGTAAAGCGATGACAGGTGGTCGTGGTACATCCCGCCAGCAACAGCTCTAACGTCATCGGACGGCCGACAATATTAGATGCGCCAACTATGGTTGCATCTAACCCGTAAGTCGATATTCCGGTTGACTCAATGAGCGCCATGATGCCTTTAGGAGTACATGGGCGTAATGCTGGATTACGCTGCGCTAGTCGCCCTATATTGTAAGGGTGGAAACCATCGACGTCTTTATCCGGCAGAATACGCTCTAACACGACTTGTGAGTTAATGCGTTCTGGCAGTGGTAGTTGTACCAAAATACCGTCGATCGCATCGTCGTCGTTAAGTGTATCGATCAAGTCGAGTAACTCTTGCTCACTCGTCGTGTCTGGCAGATCGTATGAACGAGAAATAAATCCAACTTGCTCGCATGACTTTCGCTTATTCGATACATAGACTTGAGATGCTGGATCTAAGCCAACGAGAATAACTGCAAGCCCGGGGATGCGCTGACCTTGTTCTTTCATCTGTGCTACTTGAATAGCTACTTCATTCTTAACCTGTTGTGAAACAGCCTTACCATCAATAATACGCGCGCTCATGGGGGGAGTTTATTCCTATATTTGGGGGACGGCGTATTATGCCATATCTAAAAAAGTGTGACCACGATCAATATTGATTAAATGTAGGGCGTTTTTACTTAAAATGGGCTCTTTTGCTGGTTTTTTGTTGATAGTGCTCGCTATTTAATCGAACAAAATTAATTTGATAAAAACGTTTGACCAAGGACGATTAGCGCTGTAATATCTCGCCCCGTTGTCAAGGAGGAATTCTTACAGCATTTGACGCAACGAGTTAAGTTTTACTCGAAGGGTCAAATTTGAATAAGTCGGTGATTAGCGCAGCCTAGTTGTGCATCTCCGGAGTTTGGTATAAGCGGGCCAGCCCCTCTGGTCAGTAAGTTTATTTCAAATAACTATTAAGTCGGTGATTAGCGCAGCCTGGTAGCGCATCTGGTTTGGGACCAGAGGGTCAGAGGTTCGAATCCTCTATCACCGACCACTTATTTAAATGCGCGGAGCGCCCGTAGCTCATCTGGATAGAGCAACGGCCTTCTAAGCCGTGGGTAGCAGGTTCGAGTCCTGCCGGGTGCGCCATTTAGATAGGGAAACACCAGTGGTGATTATAGCTCAGTTGGTAGAGCCCCGGATTGTGATTCCGGTTGTCGTGGGTTCGAGCCCCATTAGTCACCCCATTACTTTTGCTTAGACTTCCTTATGCCGCTGGCATAACAGTTCTTCGCAAACCAACCTTGTTCACACTCGGTTAAAGAAATAGAAAATATGTCGGTGATTAGCGCAGCCTGGTAGCGCATCTGGTTTGGGACCAGAGGGTCAGAGGTTCGAATCCTCTATCACCGACCACTTCTTCTTACCACCCCCACAAAAATCAATTGTATTGCACTTGCTACGCAAGCGACGATCGCTTTATTACTCACTGATATCTCTGTCTCTAAACAAGCTGCGTCAAACGATGTTTAACGGTCGTGCTTCTAAATGAACTCTCCACACTTTGATAATTCATCTGTTATATTTATTAAGTTGCTACGCAAGCGACCATCATTTCTTACTATTTCCATTAAAAATACTCTAGACTATAATGCATCACCTATGACGCATGCTCAGATCTGTATTGTAGCGTCTTTGCATCGACAGCCTTGAGCGGATAACAGCCTTGAGCGGATAAAGACAGCCTTGATCGGATAACAGCCTTGAGCGGATAAAGAGTGTTGGGAAGAGAGTGGGACCAGAGGGTCAGAGGTTCGATTCCCAAGGGTCACAAAAAAATGCGTCAAACGCCGTGAAGATTAAGTAGAGTAGCGGCATTTCGCCCCTAGGAGATGCTTAGGGGGTGAAATTATACCATTTGCATTAATAATGTGATCTTGTTGTGCTAAAGGGAAATTGGCGAGAACACATGTTCATCGTTCCAGACTGAACATAAGCACCTACATCCTGTAGGCGAGGCGCTCGAATGATTTCGATACGGATGTCGACATTAGAGCAATGCATGGAGCACATTGCCGACCAATAGCTGGCTATTGGGATTGAGAGCAACGCTGTAGTCGTCGATTTAAAGTAGCAAAAGTGGTCAGTTATTAAATGCAATTGGTATTAAACAGTTCAATCTCGCCTGCTACTGCTTCAGGGCTCAACAGGCCTTGGACGACCAGCTCATGATAGTTTCTAACCTTATTACGGCCAGTTTCTTTGGCATGGTAGAGCGCTTTATCTGCCTGATCAATGATGGTGGTCGGGTAATCAAATGACGCCAATTCACAATATCCGATACTAATGGTTAAGTGCTCATCAAACGGAAAGTTATGCTGGGCAATTAACACTCTAAACTCTTCAAATATTGCCTGCGCTCGTGGCTTTCTCATATTCTCTAACACGATAATGAATTCCTCACCACCGAATCGAAAGAGCAAGTTTTTGTTATTGAAAAATTTTCGCATCTGCTGTGCGATGATAAGCAAGATTTCGTCTCCACCGACATGACCATAGTTGTCATTAATTCGCTTGAAAAAGTCTATATCAACGATAGCTAACCATGCCGAGTCATTATTTGCTTCATTGGGTCGTACCCGTCGCCTATCTCGTGCCAATCGACTTATTCTACGCTCAAAACTATTCCTATTAAGTAAGCCAGTGAGTTTATCATGCTCGCTTTCCTCCAATAGGCTATGATAATTTTTGTAGATCAATAGCAAGCCTTGGATCACGGAGTAATGGGTGTCGAGTTCGCTTAAACTATTGACTTGCAACACTATCGAATATAATTCATTCATCGACACTGGAAAGTAATAGATACGTTGATCAGCAACTTGTTCACAGATCGGTTGTTGTTCAATTACACATTGAGTGATGGATGTGACGTTGAGCTCTAGGCTTGGCTGATCCCAACGATAGATCGGTTGCTTGTTCACCTGTTTTATTTCGAGACGCACCAACGGCAGGGCGACATTACCATGAGCGAGATGAATTATCGCCGCACTGCTTAAGGGAATTAGCTCAGCGAGCGTAGCGATGACGCTATAAGCTAAATCGTCTGCATCTTTCTGGCTAGTAATATCGACAACGGATTCTAAAATCTTGCTCATAATTAAAGCTGAAAACCTCTATAAACTCTTTCTAAACAGCGTAGAGTGAAATATTTATATTCATACAAGTGCATTAAATACCAAGGGAGTCGAGTAGATCATCGGCAGGCAACTCATCTGAACCGTGATCTGTTGTTTCGATCTGTGGCTTCTGGTGTTGTTCAAGTAATGCATCTGTATCAAAATCGCTATCAATTTGTTCAAATTCTTTGATCTGAATAAATTCGGTCTCATCGATAGAAAGTTCTAGATAGAACACGTTACCACCACTGGTAGTGAATGATACTCGGCGGGATACCGGTTCATCTAAATTCGCTTCAATTGATATAACCAATTGTTTATTAACTGTTAGCATTTTTGGTTGGCTTTGAGTAATAGAGGTTTGCAGCTCGGCACTGATCGTAGAAATGAATTTCCCCAATATCTGATTCATTAGCTCACCCATCACATTACTGACTTCATCAGAGGTGTGTGTGCTGGCCAATTCGTTTTCTGGCATCCCCATACTTAATAGATAACCACGGTAGATTTCCATCGCCGCTTCTGCCGAAAAGTTAATAATAACCAGGCCAGAAAAACCGCCATCGAAAATAACAAAGCATCCGATATCAGGTTTTAAGCTGGTTTTATTTATCTTCTGAACCATCGCGGCGTGGCTAATCTTACTATGACTAGCCTTTGAAAGTACCCCGGATACCGAGTTACAAAGTTTTAAAAGAATATCGTCTGTACGGACTACTTTAGTTGGTTTAGTCATTTACTTACCTGTTATTTGTGCTATTTGACACGCATTTATAAATAAGTATGCACTTTATAAAAAAATAAACAATCTCTATGGAGCAAGTCCGTTAATTTGTTTTGTAATAAATTTAATGTGTATTGGGGTTGTTTTTCTGTTTTATGTCCGCATATCCCAATGCAATAGGTTCTTTCGTGGGTGTTGCTTTATATCGATGCGGCTATCGCACTTATAAATTGATACTCGACTAACGACAATAGCACCGTTATAATGTCGCGTCCGAAAACCATGGTTATGTTAATTTCTGACAAGTTTTCCTTGGCTAGAAGTTTTCATTGATAATTAAATGGCCAATATACAATTGGTTATAGAAGAGCCCGATGGGCAAATGAATTTTTGAGGTATGCAATGCAAGTTTCACTTGAAACGACTCAAGGCCTAGAGCGCCGCCTAACAATTACTGTTGAAGCCGCAACTGTAGATTCTGAAGTAAAGAACCGTCTTCAGCAATTGTCTAAAACTCAACGCATCGATGGATTCCGTCCTGGTAAAGTACCAGTAACAGTGATCAACAAGCGTTATGGTGCTGCAGTTCGTCAAGAAGTTGCTGGTGAATTAATGCAACGTCAATACTTCGATGCTGTAATAGCTGAGAAACTAAACCCAGCGGGCATGCCACAGCTTAACGTAGTTAAGAATGATGCTGGTAGCGATTTAGAGTTCACTGCAACTTTCGAAGTTTACCCAGAAATCGAAGTTAAGAACCTGGAAAAAATTGCTGTTGAAAAGCCGGTTGTTGAAGTGACTGACGAAGATTTAGCTGAAATGCTGGTAACGTTGCAAAAGCAACATGCAACGTTCAAGGAAGTTAAGCGCAAATCTAAAAAAGATGATCGTGTAACTATCGATTTCACAGGTTCTATCGATGGCGAAGAATTTGAAGGCGGCAAAGCTGAAGACTTCGTTCTTAACCTTAACGAAGAACGTATGATCCCTGGTTTCGAAAAACAAATCGTTACGCATAAAGCGGGTGAAGAGTTTGAAATCGAAGTTTCATTCCCAGAAGACTACCACGCTGAAAACTTAAAAGGTAAAGCGGCAGTATTTGCGATTAACCTTAAGAAAGTTGAAGATCAGGTATTACCTGAACTAACTGACGAGTTCGCAGAGAAATTTGGTGTTACTGATGGTGGCATCGATGCACTTAAATCAGACGTTCGTAAGAACATGGAACGCGAACTTAGCCAAAACGTTAAAAACAACGTTAAGCAACAAGTTATCGACGGTTTAGTTGAAGTTAACGACGTAGAAGTTCCTGCTGCACTTATTAAGGGTGAAGTTGATGTGTTACGTCAACAAGCTATGCAACGTTTCGGTGGTCAAGTTGATGCTGAAAATATGCCACAACTGCCTGATGAATTGTTCGAAGAACAAGCTAAACGTCGCGTAAGCGTTGGATTATTACTTGGCGAAGTGATTAAGGTTAACAAGCTTGAAGCTGATGAAGATCGTGTTAAAGAGATGATCGAATCAATGGCTTCTGCTTACGAAGACCCAAGTGAAGTTGTTGCTCATTACGCTAGCGACGAAAAGCTAAGTGGCCAAATGAAAGATCTTGCATTAGAAGATCAAGCTATCGATTTCATCTTAGCACTAGCTAAGGTAGAAGAGACAAGCAAGAAATTTAGTGACATGATTCAACAACAAGCTTAATTGATTTTAAGTTTGATAAGCTCGCATAGCGTGATCTATGCGGGCTTTTTTTATGCCAACTGTTCGTAAAGTATACTAATTGGCTTAATTGCAAAGATAATAATTGTTTTCATGCCTGATTATGGTTTATCTTTATCTTATATGTAATAGCTTTGCGCCGTAGAGGCGTTAAGCTATGTTAATCTGGAATCTTAAAAGGGACACAAGTTAATGCAAAGCTTTTCCAATTCTTCGCCTGAAAACGTATTAGTACCGATGGTTATCGAGCAGACACCTAAGGGTGAACGTTCTTTTGATATTTATTCACGCCTACTTAAAGAGCGTGTTATCTTCCTAGTCGGTCAAGTTGAAGACAACATGGCTAACCTCATCGTGGCACAGTTACTATTCTTAGAAGCTGAAAACCCAGATAAAGAAATTTTCTTATACATTAATTCACCAGGTGGTTCGGTAACAGCTGGCATGGCGATTTACGATACGATGCAGTTTATTAAACCTAAGGTCAGCACTGTTTGTATCGGACAAGCAGCTAGTATGGGCGCATTTTTATTAGCCGGTGGTGAAAAGGGCATGCGTCATTGTTTGCCTAACGCGCGCGTTATGATCCATCAACCATTAGGTGGCTTCCAGGGGCAAGCGTCAGACATACAGATCCACGCTCAAGAAATCCTTGGTATTAAGAACAAATTGAACACCTTATTAGCAGAGCATAGTGGTCAAGAATTAGCTGTGGTAGAAAAAGATACCGACCGTGATAACTTCATGAGCAGCCAACAAGCCCTTGAATATGGATTAATCGACTCCATATTAGCTAAACGCTAACATTGACATTGTTTTATAAGTTACTAAAAATAAAACAATGTTTTTAATCAAATTACATAACACCAAGTGAAGCTTGGGTTTATGGCAACTTTGTAATAGAATTATGGCTATTATTGAGAAGATTTTATCCAATAGAGGATGATAAATGACTGATATCACTAAAGGCGATGACGATAGCAAAACTTTGCTATATTGCTCTTTCTGCGGTAAAAGCCAGCACGAAGTTCGTAAACTGATTGCTGGCCCGTCTGTATACATTTGTGACGAGTGTGTTGATCTATGCACCGACATCATTACAGAAGAAATTAAAGAAAAGCTAGATACTCCAGAGCCGGAGAAATTACCGACGCCGCACGACATTCGTAGCAATCTCGATGATTATGTCATCGGACAAAAGCATGCGAAGAAAGTATTGGCAGTAGCGGTTTATAATCATTACAAACGCCTGCAAAATGCGAGCAAGTCTAATGGTGTTGAATTGGGTAAGAGTAATATCTTACTGATCGGCCCTACAGGTTCAGGTAAGACGTTACTTGCTGAAACTATGGCGAGAATGCTTGATGTGCCATTTACCATGGCTGATGCCACTACATTAACTGAAGCCGGTTATGTTGGTGAAGATGTTGAAAACATCATTCAAAAGCTGCTGCAAAAATGTGATTACGATGTTGATAAGGCTGAACGTGGTATTGTTTATGTCGATGAAATCGACAAGATATCGCGTAAATCTGATAATCCATCAATCACGCGTGATGTATCAGGTGAAGGTGTACAGCAAGCGTTACTAAAACTTATTGAAGGTACTGTTGCTGCAGTGCCTCCACAAGGCGGACGCAAGCACCCTCAACAAGAGTTCTTGCAAGTTGATACTTCTAAGATCCTGTTTATTTGTGGTGGCGCATTTTCTGGCCTGGATAAAGTGATTGAGCAGCGTGCACACGTAGGCACTGGCATCGGCTTTGGCGCAGAAGTTAAAGATCCGAGCAAGGCGAACTTATCTGAGACCTTCAGTAAAGTAGAACCAGAAGACTTAGTTAAATATGGGTTAATTCCTGAATTTATCGGTCGTCTACCAGTTGTTGCTACATTGACTGAGCTCGATGAAGAAGCACTAGTACAGATCCTTTGTGAGCCTAAAAATGCATTAACAAAGCAATACGCGGCGCTATTAGCGTTAGAAAATGTCGAGCTAGAGTTTAGAGACGATGCATTGAAAGCGATAGCGGCTAAGGCGATGACCCGTAAAACCGGTGCTCGTGGCCTACGTTCAATCGTGGAAGCTGTGTTACTCGACACAATGTATGACCTACCATCTGTTGAAGGTGTGGTTAAAGTAGTGATTGATGAAACCGTAATTAAAGGGGAATCAGCCCCCATTTTAATTTACGAAAATCAGAAGATTGCGTCATCTGAATAAAAATACTGAAAATGAAAAGGAGCCTCAAGGCTCCTTTTTTCTTATTATACCAATTGCATTAATGAAGTGACCTATTTTGTAACGAGGATAAATGGAAGATAGCAAGGCATTTATTTACGTATGTAGCTATTCTCCATAGAAAATAAATAACGCTGCGATCATTCATTTAGACCGTGAAAAATGATCAACTTGTTACTGCAATTGGTATTACAATAATAAGAACAAGAGGTACTCCATGAAAAATAATCTAACGATACCTGCCGTTGCGTTATTGCTGGCCACTTCACTAAGTGCCTGTAATCAACAATCAGAGCAACATAAGACGTCAGCCAAGGTTGAAAAACAGCAACAAGTAACCGCTAAGGATGTCGAGGTATTCTTGGATAACGTCGCCAGCGAACTTGTGCGTTTAAGCAGCGAAGGTAACAAAGCGGAATGGATTTATCAGAACTTCATTACTGAGGATACGGCGGCGCTCGCATCGGCGGCTAATCAGGAAATGACCGAAGCGATGGTCAGTTTTGCGATGACCGCAGCGACGTTTGATGATATTGAGGTCAGCGCTGCACAACGTCGTCAACTCAATTATCTTAAGCAGAGTATCGTGATCCCAGCGCCACAAGACTCTAAGAAGTCTGCTGAGCTTGCTAACATCGGTGCTAAGCTTGGTAGTATGTACGGTAAGGGTACGTACACCAACGCACAGGGTGAAGAATTAAGCCTTGGCGATATGACTTCTTTGATGGCGACTTCGCGTGATTATGATGAGTTACTGGAAGTGTGGCAGGGTTGGCGTCAAATCAGTCCGCCAATGAAAGCGTTATATACGCGTCAGACAGAGCTAGCCAACGAAGGAGCTACGGGTCTTGGTTATAAAGACTTGGGTGCAATGTGGCGTTCAAACTACGATATGCCCAGTGATGACTTTGGTAAAGAGCTAGATCGTCTATGGGGGCAAGTTAAGCCGCTCTATGACGATCTTCATTGTTATGTGCGTAGTGAGCTAAGTCAAAAATATGGTGCGGATAAAGTGCCATTGGATAAGCCAATTCCAGCGCATTTACTCGGGAATATGTGGGCGCAATCTTGGGGCAACATCTATGATTTAGTCGCACCACAAGATGCCGATCCTGGTTATGACGTGACCGAGCAATTAGCTAAGCATGATTATGACGAAGTTAAGATGGTTAAGGGAGCTGAGAAATTCTTTACCTCGCTTGGTTTTGAAGAACTGCCGCAAACATTCTGGCAGCGTAGCTTATTTAAAAAACCAGCGGATCGTGATGTAATTTGTCATGCCTCGGCGTGGGATTTGGATGCCAAAGATGATATCCGGATTAAAATGTGTATCCAAAAAACGGGCGAAGAATTCTCGGTTATTCATCACGAATTGGGCCACAACTTCTATCAACGTGCCTATCAAGATCAGCCGGTATTTTTTCAAAACAGTGCGAACGATGGTTTCCATGAGGCGATTGGCGATACGATTGCGTTATCGGTGACTCCAAAGTACCTTAAGGAAATTGGTTTAATCGACACCATTCCTGATCAATCAAAAGACATTGGTCTATTGATGAAAATGGCTTTAGAAAAGGTCGCTTTTATGCCCTTTGGTTTAATGGTTGATCAATGGCGCTGGCAGGTGTTCTCTGGGCAAGTAACGCCAGAGAATTACAACAAGGCGTGGTGGGAGCTGCGTGAAAAATATCAAGGTGTTGCTGCGCCGATCGCTCGTGATGCTAATGCGTTTGATCCGGGAGCTAAATATCATGTCCCAGCCAATACGCCATATTCTCGCTATTTCTTAGCGCATATTCAGCAATTTGAATTCCATCGCGCGCTATGTAAAATATCAGGTAATACCGACCCTATTCACCGTTGTTCAATCTATAACAACAAGGCAGCCGGTAAGGCGCTTAATACCATGCTCGAAATGGGCTCTAGCCAACCATGGCAACAAGCTTATAAAGTGTTAACGGGTAACGAGCAGATGGATGCGACCGCTATCCTGGATTACTTTGCGCCATTGCATACGTGGCTCAAAGAGAAAAATCAAGGCCAACAATGTGGTTTTTAGTCTAAACTAAATATAGATGCATCAAGCCGTTATCAATGATAGCGGCTTTTTTTATGTTCAGGACGAACGATCAGATTTTTAGTTCCAGACAAAACCTAAGTACGGCCATCTCTGGCGGCAATGCTTCGGCAATTTAAAATCCAAAGGGCTGACTATGATGAGCACACGAGAACAGTTGCTGCAGTGGACGCAAGATGGCCACCTCAACCGAACGCAACTTAAGCAAACGTTGGCCAAACTGAAGGTCGAGCCGTCCCTATCCCAATGGGGAATTTTTTTTAAACAACTGTGCTTAAGCGGTGGCACTATTTGCTTTGCGGGCAGTGTCATATTCTATTTCGCCTATAATTGGCAAGAGATGGATAAGGCAGTGAAATTTGGACTGTGCCAAGGTGCTATCATCTTGTCATTGCTTATCTATTTTAACACCACAAACAGAATACTAATCGCTAAAGCTATGTTGTTGTCACTGAGCCTCCTTACTGGTGCGCTGTTGGCGTTAGTGGGTCAAACTTATCAAACAGGAGCCGATCCGTGGCAGTTGTTTGCGCTGTGGAGTCTATTGATTGTGCCGTGGGTTGTAATGGCGAATGCCACTGGTCTGTGGTTATTGTGGGTAGTGCTAGTCAACCTGACTTTGCTGACCTATTTCGACATTGACCAACTGTTTGACCGTAACCTATCACTGACCTCCTTTACCATTACGTGCGCCGTTAATTCGGTAATTTTAGTGCTCTTGGAATGGACGCGACAAGCAAGTTCTGGGCATGTGGTGACCACGAACAGCCATTATGCAAGATGTCTGGTGCTGTGCATTGCCATCTTTAGTATCTTTGTGCCCGCGGTGGAGTTTTTATTCGGACGAGACGGCGCAGGTTATGCAGTAGCGATTTATCTCGGGCTATTGGGGAGCTTATTCTGGTTTTATCGTTATCGTCAATTTGAGCTGTTTGCGTTGACCATGATAATTTTTGGTGCCATCGCATTCATTGTCACGCTTGAGATTAGATTATTGACCGAGTCGTTAGATCTTAGCATTCTCCTGCTCGTGGCAATGACTATCGTCGGATTGGCGTCGGTGGCAACCTATTGGCTTAGAGTAACGGCCGCCCAGATCACCATTAACGGGGGCTCGAATGACTAATGCTACGGCGAGCCTATTGTGGCAGCAACTCACTGAGCAGAATCTGGTTCAGGGCGATTCACCACCTGCAACGCCAATAGTCGACCCTTGGTATATTCGCGTGATGCAAGGCGCTGCTGGGTGGCTTGCTGCGTTTTTTTTAATGGTTTTCTTGGGATTTACCTTACGTATCAGTGGCTATTCATCGGCATTTTTAGCGCTTGGACTTATTTTAAATATTGGTGCGATAGCGATGTTTAGAGCTGGCAACGTGAGTGCCTTCGCCGCACAGTTTGGCGTCGCATTAAATATAGCCGGTCAATTATTTGTCCTGTGGTGGATAAAAGACAGCTATGGCCTGTTGGCCATAGAACCCTTGTTAGCAGTGTCAATGTACAACATTATCCTATTCACGCTCGGCGACAATGTCGTGAACCGAGTGATGTGTGCAACGTTCGTCTCCATGACGTTAAGTTTGAGTCTTGCAGCCGTCGGATGGTATGAGGTTAGTGGAGGCTTACTGGCAATCGGTGTCTTTACCGTATGGCTATTTGATAGTCATTGGGGCAAGCATCGAGCGCTGTGGTTACCGCTAGGCTATGGGCTGACCATTGGACTGTTGCAATTTAATGGCTCGTTACTATTTATCAACGGCTTTTATGATTGGTTTGACTACGCCATCGCGGCGATTCAAGTAAGCGGATTAGTGCATGTTAATACGTTTATATTGAGCGCCCTATTGATGGGGGGAAGTTATCAAATTGCACGTTGCCAATCGCGACAGTTGGCCCCTAAAACGATCTTAACTATCGTATTTATTGGCATTATCACTGCATTAGCACACCACTATCTTGTTGGGGTGGCTAGTGCGATGCTCTTAGTATTCTTGGGTGTCAAAAGCCGGCGCAACTTTCTACTTTACGCCGGCTTTATCGCATTACTGGGATTTTTATCGTGGTATTACTATAACCTCGGCCTTAATTTAATGACCAAGGCGATGATCTTATTTGGAATCTCCATCGCGCTATTGACCTTGGCAGCATGGCTCCATTGCGTGACTAAATCACCGCCAAAGGAATCGGTAGCGAAGGAGTCGGTACCTAAAGCGCGCTATGTACCTGTGCTTGCAGCATTGTTGGTACTAATGGCCGTCAATATTAATATTTATTACAAGGAAAACACCTTGGCCCATGGGCGGATTATTTACATTCCGCTCGCACCACTAGACCCACGTAGTTTAATGCAAGGGGACTATATGGCGCTCAATTTTTCGTGGTTGAGCTCCGGGTTAGCGCGCGCCGCGATCGAAGGTAGCGTGCCTGGCCAGTATTTTCTCGCCGCCATCGACAGTAACAAGGTTGCTGACTTGATCGCGGTCTCAGTCTCAGGCCCGCTCACGACGCCGAGCAACCTCGTTACCATCAAATTTCGCATCGAAAACGACAAGGTTGTTTTCGCCTCCACCGCTTTTTATTTTGAAGAAGGTACTGGTCAGCGTTATGAATCGGCGCGCTACGGTGAATTTCGCCTCGGCGACGACGGCACACTATTACTGACCGGACTGCGTAATAGTGAATTTGAATTACTAGGGCAACGCTAGTGACATCCCAGCGATATTATGCCAATAACCATTACATTCGATGTTTTTTTCGAGCGGATAACATTGGCTATTGGTGAGTTGGGCCTTAAATTGTGACAGCACGTCTAGCGTGTCCAATGATTCGGGACTAAGGCGTAACACATCAACCCCTAGCTGATGGAGTTCAGGCACCTCGTTAATGAGGTTATAGCGATATCCCGACATCGTTTGGATCCCATTGAGGACAAAGACTTGCTGTCCTTCGCGGGAGTTCATCAGCAGGCCATTTTTATGCTTGATACAACAGAACTGACAATCATCTTTTGCCCTATCTTCGCTGCGCGCGGTAAAACAGCGTGCCGAATACGCTAATGGTAGGTGGCCGTAGGCAAATATTTCAACCTCGAACTGATCGCGGATGCCAGCGTCTTTCGCTTCTTGCAATAAGGTACGTAGCCAATCGCCAGAGAGCTCAACAGGCATCACCCAACGCTTCATGCCTTGAGCTATCAGTACCTTAAGAGTCGCAAGGTTATAACAGTTAATCGCGGGTCCTATTACAAAGCTAATACCGTGTTGTTGGGCAAGTTGCACCGCGGCCATGTCATTAGCCTCGATGATGACGCGCCCATTCTTTATTAGCTGGCGCATTGCCATCAGCTCGGCGGGTGCTTCGAGCAACGCCATAGTAGAGAGGATTATCTGTTTACCACTAGCGCTTAATTCATTAGCCAGTTTTATCCAGTCCTTGACTTTTAGCTCGCGGCGTTTAGAGCACACAGTTTCGCCGATATAAATAATATCAGCGTCACTGTCCTGTGCTTGGGTATAGAAGTCTGAGACGGTATTTTTAGGCCAGAAATATAGTAAAGGCCCTAATGAAAATTTCATGAGCTATCTCCTATTGCCATTTACGATGATATGCGCCAAGGGTGGTTTGACTACCCTCCGACAGTCTAGCGAGCGTATTCATCCATTGCTCATCAATAACAAAACCGCACGGGTTGTTCTGATAAGCATCCATCGCACTACGCCAGGTGCGTGCAATTTGCTCGACATAGGCCGGACTACGCTGGCGTCCCTCAATCTTAAATGACACCACGCCAGCCTCTACTAGCTCCGGTAACAACTCGAGGGTATTAAGGCTGGTTGGCTCTTCAAGCGCATGATAAGTGTGACCTTCAACCTCGAAACGTCCTTTGCATAGTGTCGGGTAACCGGCATTCTCATCGTCATTGTAGCGATCGATAAGGACGTCATTGAGTCGCGCCTCGGTGCCCAGTTCAGTCTTATTCCATCGAACATATTTGGCCGGTGAGCAAGCCCCCGCGGTATTCGGGGAATCGCCAGTCATGTAGGACGACAGATAGCAACGTCCTTCCGCCATGATACACAGGCTACCAAACGCAAATACTTCAATGGGAACAGGACTATTGCGTGCTAATTGCTTAACCTGCTGCACTGATAAAACTCGTGGTAACACGACCCGTGCAATATCAAAATTTTGATGGTAATAATTAATCGATTCAAGATTAGTGCTCGAGGCCTGTACACTTAAATGACGATCTAGGTGTGGGTATGTTTGATAGGCGTAATCTAACACCCCAACGTCCGATATTATGAGGGCATCAACACCGGCCTTCGCCGCCATATCAACGGCGCTTTGCCAGCGCTCCCAACCGCCTGGGTGTGCAAACGTGTTAATGGCGACATGAATTTTCTTGCCGTGTCGATGAACGTATTCCACCGCTTTAAGTAGTTTCGCTTGGTTAAAGTTTAGCCCAGCAAAATGGCGTGCGTTAGTATCATCTTTCATTCCGATATACACCGCATCTGCACCATTATCGATCGCTAATTTCAGTGCCGGCAGGTTCCCCGCAGGGCATAAAAGTTCCATAAGACCTCTGTCATATTATTTGAACCGCGCTAGTGTAATCAGTGAATTCGGTTTGATAATTGATTTTGGTTAATTGCGCAAAGTTGATGTGATTGGGTTTGATAGATATCAATGTATCGTCGATGCGATAGATAAATAATGTTGTTTTCCCAACTAGGCGAATGGCTATGCTTACTAAAATTAGAGATTGGACTTTTGTCAATGCACCAACATTCTTGACACCACCGTTATTCCTGATGCCTTTTTTTATGCAAAAAATCGGGTTGGAATATGCGCTTAATCATTTATTTAAAGAAGCGATTAATGATGGTGATACCGAGTTCTTACGGGAGCATGTTTTGGGTATTGTGGTCGTGGATCTAAATCTACGGTGGTTTGTGACCTTCAAGGATAATCGATTGGTGTTGCTTCATGAACGGTACCACTGTCAATGTGATGTCACGTTTAAGGCCAATGGTGATGATTTACTCCTTATTGCCGATCGTCGGGAAGATCCCGACACGCTATTTTTTCAACGCCGCCTGCTTATAGAAGGTGATACAGAGCTAGGGCTAGCGGTAAAAAATCTTATCGACAGCGTTGAACTGGCGTTATTACCGAACAGAGTGAATCGGATAATTAGTTATTGCGGGCAGCAAATAAGTTATAAAAACGCCACAATGTAGCCAGGTGTCAATATTATGTTACAACGGGGTGAACCATCCGATATTGAGCAAGCTTGCTCAGTATAAATAAACTTCTTAGAGTAAAGGAAGCACTGTAATAGCTAACTCTAAGGAAGATTATGAAATCGTCATACCATATTGATACTGCATTAATTCATTACGATGGCAAACAAGGTAATGAGCATGGCGCGTTAGTCGCGCCATTATACCAGACCTCGACTTTCTCGTTTGAGAACCTAGTACAAGGTGCCAAACGGTTCGCCGGTGAAGAGCCTGGGTATATCTATACACGATTAGGCAATCCGACTGTGCGCGAGTTAGAGCGCCAAATGGCTTCGCTCGAAGGGAGCGAGGATGCGGCAGCAGCGGCGACAGGCATGGGAGCCGTCTCAGCTGCATTACTCGCTAATGTCCAAGCAGGGGACCATATTGTTGCCGCGAATACTGTTTATGGTTGCACCTTCTCGCTATTAAGCGAGCAATTGCCACGCTATGGTATTGAGATTTCCTTTGTTGATATGGCTGACTTAGGCGCGGTAGAGCAAGCGATTAAAAAGAATACCAAAGCGATGTTTCTAGAGTCTCCTGTTAATCCAAATTTGCAGGTGTTCGACATTGTTAAATTAACTCGCTTGGCGCGTTCTCACAATGTGGTGTCAATCGTCGACAATACCTTCTTAACTCCAATTCTACAGCGACCGCTGGAGCTTGGTGCAGATATTGTCGTGCATAGTGCGACTAAGTACCTCAATGGTCACGGCGATGTTATCGCTGGAATCATCTGTTCTTCACAAGCACAAATAGACAACATCAAAAGCACGATAATTAAGGACTTTGGTGCCAGTATGGCACCATTTGATGCCTGGTTAATTAGTCGCGGGCTCAAGACTCTCTCAATTCGAATGGAGCGTCACTGCTCGAGCGCGTTAGCCGTAGCTCAATGGCTAGATAAGCACCCTGCTGTAGCTAAAGTCTATTATCCGGGCCTCAACTTGGAATGTGGGAAAGCACTACTTGGCAGTCAAATGAAAGCGGGTGGGGGACTCGTGGCCATTGAACTCAATGCCGATTTTAAGCAGACTCAAGAGTTTGTCGACCAATTACAGTTATTTACCATTGCGGTAAGTCTTGGTGATGCGGAATCGCTAATCCAACATCCAGCGTCGATGACCCACGCAACTTACAGTCCAGAAGAGCGAATCAAAGCCGGGATCCCAGATAACTTAATCCGTTTGTCCATTGGTTTAGAATCTGCATCAGACTTAATTAATGATCTTGATCATGGCTTAAACGACTTAAGTGCCAAGCTAGCAGCAGGGCTTGATCTATATCAACAAGCCTAATGCTCATTTGTTTATTATCTGTCCTAACAAAACAAATAGTTAAGGATATGATAATGAACTGGGTTGATTTTATTTTAAGCAATGATGCAGCAATAGGTACCATTATTGGATTGGCGATACTCGCTGGTATCGCTTCATTTATGGCATATTACTTTATTTCAAATATCATGAAGTCACAGCCAGACTCGGAATGATGCGGTAAGTGACACTTTGTGAGCATAAACGGTTGTTATGGCTTTCTTGATGGGTGATTAAAAGAGATAATCAAAGAATTACCTTTCAAGAACAGTCATGAATATTCTAATCGTTGGTGCCGGCATCGCAGGATTAAGCCTGAGCCTGGCCCTAAGAAACACCAAGCATCAATCGACATTATCGAAAAACAGGCGTGAACGCGTGCACAAGGCGGAGGTATCTGTTTACCTGCTCATGCCATGGTTAGTCTCGAAACGCTTGGACTAAAATCAGCGGTATTGGTCAAATCTCATCAGGTCAATCAAGTCCGCTTCTAACCCTCTCATCGTAAGTTGTTAAGTAAAGCATCGCTATTAACGTCGCCGCTCAACACTCAGCCTTTTGTTGCAATGTTGTGTGGAGATCTGCTGGAAATATTAAGCGATGGCATAGCCCCCAATGTTCAATATCAACGTTACATTGAGCATATTGATCATCAAGAAAACGTTAGTATAGTGCGATTCGATGATGGCAGTGAAAAAACGTATGATCTGATTGTTTCCGCCGACGGTAGTGACTCTGACACCCGCCATAAGGTGTTCGATATGCCTGAGTTATTAGATCTCAACATATCTAATTGGCGCTTTTGTATCAATGTAGCCGACCATCAACAGCAGCCAAGTTATCGCCACGCCAAGCGTTGGAAACGGTCTTTTTTGACTCTCATCCTAGCGTTCAATATGCCATTGCAAAAGCGCAACATATCGTCCCTGGCCGTCTAAAATCCGTAACGTCGCGTGAAGTATATACCCGTGACCAATGATAATGCCTGATTTCAGCAAGTCGAGAAGCGTGCCAAATGCTAGGCATAATATGTGTCGTTTAGTCATTCTAAATTAATGTATTATAACGACGCAGTTGGTCGCTTATCGCCTTGCCCTTCGGGAGGTTGGGTAGAAAACGATTACGGCGTTATGATTCATAATCAGGGAGTGACCATTAATTAAAAATCATGCCTTGCACTCGTCTCCTACCCAAACTCTGAAACAAGCATTTCCAATGGTCACGGGTAGATAAGCACAATGTGTTGCTTATCGGTGATGCGCTGCACGGCTGCCCTCCGTCATTGCAACAAGGCGTGAGCTTAGCATTAGACGATGTTTTAGTGTTGGCTCAATTGATTGATTCACAACTCCCTGTGCCACAAACTCTGGCTTCATTTAAACAGCAACGTTTGGCGAAAATAAGCTGGATTATCGATGAGTCAAACAAAGCCGTTAAGCTAGCGCAGATCGGAAAAACAGCACTTGGTCGTTTGATCAGAAACACCATTGTTCGATTAACTGGGCCGAAAAACGTTAATGGTTGGGTTAAACTACTACAAGACAAGCTGTAAATTGTTTAGTACATCTTTACAGCCCTGACAATCATCGTCTGGATTGTTATTTGAGTGCGCTTTATGTTGTAGTGATAGAAAGACACAATATAAGGCATAAACATGAGTAAGGGAACGAGCTATCAAGCTAAAATACCCGACCAGCATGGGGTTATCGAATATAGTGCAAGTGAGCATGACATTTGGCGACAATTAATCACTCGCCAAATGGACTGGATTGACAACACTGCCTGCGACGAGTTTTTAGCGGGACTAAAATTACTTAACCTACCGACAGAGCGTATCCCGCAACTACCGGAAATCGATAAGGTGTTGCTTAAAGCCACCGGATGGCAAACCGCCCCGGTTCCAGCCTTGATCGGTTTCGAAGAGTTTTTTAGACTTCTGGCGGCCAAAAAGTTCCCGGTGGCCACATTCATTAGAACCCAACAAGAATTAGATTATCTACAAGAGCCTGATATCTTTCACGAGATATTCGGTCACTGCGCGATGTTAACGAACCCTCATTTTGCCAATTTTACCGAGCACTATGGTAAATTAGGACTCAAAGCGAATAAGAAGCAACGGGTCTATTTAGCTCGCCTGTATTGGTTTACGGTTGAATTTGGTCTGGTGCGTAGTCATGATGGCTTACGTATTATTGGCGGAGGGATCTTGTCATCACCCGGCGAAACAAATTATGCTTACCGTAAAGAGGCTGAAATAACCCCACTTGATCCACTACAAGTGTTTAGAACCCCTTATCGTATCGATATTATGCAGCCACAGTACTACGTGTTAGAGAACATGGCCCATTTAACCGAGCTAACGAAACTCGACTTAATGAGCATTGTTGATGAAGCAATCGAGTTGGGACTACTCCCAGCAAAATTTGAACCTAAGAAAGCACCTATAAAGGAACCAATATGAGTTTAAGTCAAGCAACTTGCGAAGCATGCCAAGCCGGCGCACCAACGGTATCTGATGATGAATTAGCGCAACTGATGAGCCAAATACCCGATTGGACCCCAATTGTGGTCGATGACGTGATGCAGTTACAGCGCCAATATAAATTTAAGAACTTCAAATCGGCATTGGCGTTCACCAATACTTTAGGTGATTTGGCCGAAGCCGAGTTCCATCACCCAGGCATTTTAACCGAATGGGGCAAAGTGACAGTGACATGGTGGACACATGCTATTGGTGGTCTGCATCGAAATGATTTTATCATGGCGGCTAAAACTGACGAATTATTACGCTAATACTTTGCTGGGTAGTTGCCATTAGCGTGGCTTTTCTCTAGAATAACGCTCATTATTTTTTGATGAGCTAACTATTATTGTTGGCCGAAGCTAAGAGACACTATGAGTTTAGTACCGATGACTGAGCAGGGTGCCGTCGCACTACGCGTAGAGTTAGATCATTTAAAGGGTGTGTTACGTCCGCGCATTGTGGCTGATATCGCCGAAGCGCGCGAGCATGGCGATCTAAAAGAAAACGCTGAATATCATGCAGCGCGAGAAGAGCAAGGCTTTTGTGAAGGACGTATTCAAGAAATTGAAGGAAAGTTGTCTAACGCTCAGGTTATTGATGTCACGAAGATGAATAACAACGGTCGAGTGATTTTTGGCTCCACAGTGACCTTACTCGATTTAGATAGCGAGAAAGAAGTAACCTATCGCATCGTTGGTGAAGATGAAGCTGATATCAAGAGTAACTTGTTATCGGTCGGGTCGCCAATTGCGCGTGCTTTTATTGGCAAAGAACTCGATGACGAAGTAACAGTGACGACTCCTGGTGGTGTCAAAGAGTTTGAAATTACCAACATCGACTATATCTAGTTTATAAAAAAATGTTGATTGAATGCCATTCCTGATGTGAATGGCATTTTTGTTTATGGAACCAGATGAAACTCAATTCGCTAGATCCCTTGCTATGCCTTGCGCCAACGGCTCATCTTAATTTTGATCATCCGTTAGTCAAGACGTTTGTGGAAAAACACGCACAAGAGCAGAGCTTGTTGGACAAGTCCATAGCGCTCTACTATGCCGTGCGTGATCGTATCAGTTACAACCCTCACCATATTGATTTAAGCATCCATGGACTCAGCGCTAGTGTCGTTGTTGATAAACGTCGCGGATGGTGTGTCAACAAGGCTGTCCTATTGGCGGCTTGTTGTCGCGCAATTGGCGTCCCTGCGGGCCTAGGCTTTGCCGATGTCAAAAATCATATTACCACAGAGAAACTTCGTCGCTCGATGGGCAGTGACGTGTTTTATTGGCATAGTTATGCCGTACTCTACTTAAATGGCAATTGGATTAAAGCTACCCCCGCGTTTAATCAGAGGTTATGTCGTAAGTTTGGTATTGTGGCGGCAGATTTTGATGGCGTTAATGATTCTATATTTATGCCGTTTAATGCGGCGGGTGATAAACACATGGAGTATTTGAATTACCGAGGGGAGTTTTATGATGTGCCGTTGGCCGATATTATCACCACGTTCAACGAGGAATATCCGCGGTTAAGTTAAGGGGCTAGTGGCTAGCCCCTAGACAAACTTAGCGAGGTAGTGAGATATTAGGCTCATCACTCTGCTTGTAGATGACCAAGACATGGCCGATGGTTTGAACTTTAAGCGACTCAGTTTCACGCACGATAGCTTCAATAATAAGCTTCTTCATTTCGCGGTCACTGGTAGCAACTTTAACTTTAATTAGCTCATGATGCGATAACGCATTATCAATTTCAGCTAAAACACCTTCGGTTAGGCCATTTGAACCTAGTTGAATGATAGGCTTAAGGTGATGTGCTAAGCCTTTTAGGTGTTGTTTTTGCTTGTTGGTTAAATTCATTATTAGATATTTCACTATATTAGGGGTTGAAAGAGCCTTATTTTACCCCCATATCAAACTTAATTCTATTAGCTGCGTCTCAAATAGCAGTGTATATTTGCAAAAGATGGAAAAATTATCCCATGCAACACGAAAGAAAAACGCGTACCAAGAGTAGTAACCGTTGGATTGAAGAGCATTTTAACGATCACTACGTAAAAAAAGCGCAAAAATTAGGCTTACGTTCACGTGCCGTATTTAAGCTAGAAGAGATCCAAACTAAAGACAAGTTAATCAAGTCAGGCATGACCGTGGTTGATTTGGGGGCTGCACCGGGAGGGTGGTCGCAGTTGGCCGCTAAAGTGGTTGGTGACAAAGGTCAGGTTATTGCTTGTGATCTGTTGCCGATGGATGCGCTCCCTGGCGTTGCTTTTTTACAAGGTGATTTTCGCGAAGAGGCTGTGTTAGAGGCGTTGTTAGGCCGAGTCGGTGAAGATAAGGTTGACGTGGTGTTATCTGATATGGCACCAAACTTTAGTGGCAATGCCTCAATCGATCAGCCAAGCTCGATGTATTTAGTCGAATTGGCATTGGATATGTGTCGTCAGGTGTTGGCACCTGATGGTAGTTTTGCGGTTAAGGTCTTTATGGGTGAAGGCTATGAAGCTTATATGAAAGAAGTGCGTACGATGTTTAAAGTGGTACGTACAAGAAAACCTGACTCATCGAGAGATCGCTCCCGTGAGGTGTATATAGTAGCGACGGGCTATAAAGTATAGTAGTCTAAATTGAGTAGTTAGCTTTGTGCAAAGGGATGGTTTTGCAATTATGCCAAGTAACCCTTTTGATAACATGGCATAATATGTCAAAATCGGCACCAAGCTAATAACATATTTTAATTTTAAATAAGAGAAGAGGTCATTACATTGAGTGATATGGCTAAGAACCTAATATTATGGTTAGTAATTGCTGTAGTATTAATGTCAGTATTTCAGGGCTTTAGCCCAGATAGTACGAATGCAAATAAACTAGATTATACATCGTTCGTCAAAGAAGTTGAGCGCGGAAGCATCGATGAGATTAGCGTTGATGAATCGAGCAAGATCATCAGCGGTAAGCGTCGTGATGGCACACCGTTTATGACTGTTGTACCAATGTATGACAAAGATTTGCTGAATCAACTCATCACCAAAGGAGTACGTGTCGAAGGGCAAGCGCCTGAAGAGTCAAGCATGTTAACCTCGATCTTTATCTCTTGGTTCCCGATGATCCTGTTGATAGGTGTGTGGATATTCTTCATGCGTCAGATGCAAGGCGGCGGTGGCAAAGGCGCTATGTCCTTTGGTAAGTCTAAAGCCAAGTTGATGAGCGAAGATCAAATCAAAACGACCTTCAAAGACGTTGCAGGTTGTGATGAAGCTAAAGAAGAAGTGGCTGAATTGGTTGATTATCTACGTGAACCGACCAAATTTCAAAAATTGGGTGGCCGTATTCCAACGGGTGTATTGTTGGTGGGTCCTCCGGGTACCGGTAAAACGCTTATCGCCAAGGCAATTGCCGGCGAAGCAAAAGTACCGTTCTTTACTATTTCGGGCTCAGACTTTGTTGAAATGTTTGTTGGTGTTGGTGCCTCTCGTGTCCGTGACATGTTTGAGCAAGCTAAAAAATCAGCGCCATGTATTATCTTTATCGATGAGATCGATGCCGTAGGTCGCCAACGTGGTGCTGGACTTGGTGGTGGTAACGATGAGCGTGAGCAAACATTAAACCAGATGCTAGTAGAGATGGATGGCTTTGAAGGTAATGAAGGGATTATCGTCATTGCCGCAACTAACCGTCCAGACGTGTTAGACCCTGCGTTATTACGACCTGGTCGTTTCGATCGTCAAGTCACCGTTGGTCTACCTGATATTCGTGGTCGTGAGCAAATATTAAAAGTACATATGCGTAAGGTGCCATTGGGTGAGAGTGTTGAAGCCAGCGTTATCGCACGTGGTACTCCAGGTTTCTCTGGTGCAGACTTAGCTAACTTGGTTAACGAAGCCGCGTTGTTTGCTGCTCGCGGTGAAAAGCGCACCGTTAACATGGAAGAATTTGAGAAAGCGAAAGACAAAATCATGATGGGCGCAGAGCGCAAGTCAATGGTAATGTCTGAGTCAGAAAAAGAGATGACCGCTTATCATGAAGCAGGCCATGCCATTGTTGGTCGCCTAGTGCCAGAGCATGATCCTGTGTACAAAGTCAGCATTATTCCTCGTGGCCGCGCCCTTGGTGTAACCATGTACTTACCTGAAAAAGACCGTGTTAGTCATTCTAAAGATCATTTAGAAAGCATGATATCAAGTCTTTATGGTGGTCGTATTGCTGAAGAGGTTATCTACGGTGCGAATAAAGTCAGCACTGGTGCCTCAAATGATATCGAACGAGCGACTGATATCGCCCGTAAGATGGTCACGCAATGGGGCCTTTCAGAAAAAATGGGACCTTTGTTATACGCTGAAGAAGAAGGTGAAGTGTTCCTTGGTCGTAGCGTAGGTAAAAACAAACAAATGTCGGAAGAAACAACGCGTGCCATCGATACGGAAGTGCGTGAGTTTGTTAATCGTAACTACGACCGTGCATACAACATCATCAAAGAGAACATCGATGTGTTACACACGATGAAAGATGCGTTGATGAAGTACGAAACCATTGATGCATTGCAAATCGATGATTTAATGGCACGTATCGAACCTCGTCCACCGGCAGATTGGACCCAATCGGATCAATCTAATAACGATGATGATAAGCCTAGCGCGCCAGCAGAAAAAGTTGAGCCAACTGAGCCTCAAGCTGATAAAAGTGTAGACGCGAGCGACCCATCTACCGATACCCCAGCGTCGTAACAAACGCTGAGTATTAAGAACCCCGAATTTCGGGGTTTTTTTTTGACTAAACACCTAACATTGAACGGCAATAGCGTTTTAAGTAACACGCCGATAATGACAGAGATATCGGTATATGTGGAGTAAACCGTATTTTTCATGGACGAAAATTGAGCTTATAGGGATATATTCACAGCGAATTTACGTAATATGTGCCGATATCTAGATTATAAAGCGCTTACCGTGTCGAACATAGCAGGTCTTTTTAGAAACGTATTTATGAAATTACAACATCACGACAAAATTCTAACGTTAAATCAACCGCAAATCATGGGGATCCTTAACGTCACCCCAGACTCATTTTCCGATGGTGGCTGTTTTAATCATCTCGATGCCGCGCTGGCTCAAGTGGATGCCATGCTCAATGACGGTGCCACAATTATTGATATTGGCGGTGAATCGACTCGTCCTGGCGCACCGTTGGTCAGCGTTGAACAAGAACTTGAGCGGGTGATACCTGTTATAGAAAAGATTCGCCAAACGTTTGATTGCTGGGTCTCAATCGATACCAGTAAGGCGGCGGTAATGACTGCGGCGGTGAACAGCGGTGCCAACATGATTAACGACGTACGCGCATTGCAAGAACCCGGCGCGCTGAGCGCAGCCATCGAGGCTAAGGTACCTGTATGCTTAATGCATATGCAAGGGCAACCTAAAACGATGCAACAGGCCCCACAATATAATGACGTGATAGAAGAGGTGCTTGATTTCTTTGAACAGCGAATTAACGTTTGCGTTGCCTCAGGACTCGATTATGAGCAGATCATTGTCGATCCCGGTTTTGGTTTTGGTAAAACCATGGCGCATAACTTTGCGCTGATCAAATACTTTAAGCGCTTTAGCCAATTTGGACTGCCATTGTTGGCCGGATTGTCGCGAAAAAGCATGTTTGAGCACCTTTTAGCCGCAAAGGTTGATCAACGCCTAGCGCCGAGCCTTGCTGGTGCGCTATTATGTGCACAACAAGGGGCTAATATTGTGCGTGTTCATGATGTTAAAGCAACCGCAGATGTGCTCGCTGTATTAAAGGCAGTGCAATAAAGATTTAAAATTAAGGAAAATAATGTCACAACGTAAATATTTCGGCACCGATGGCGTGCGCGGTAAAGTCGGTGAAGGGAAAATAACTCCTGAATTCGCCATGAAACTAGGTTACGCCGCAGGGAAGGTATTCTCTAAAGTCGGCACCAAGAAAGTTATTATCGGCAAAGATACCCGCATCTCTGGCTATATGCTTGAATCTGCATTGGAGGCAGGCTTGTCTGCGGCGGGTGTTAGTACCGCGCTGCTTGGACCAATGCCGACCCCCGCAGTCGCCTATTTGACTCGAACCTTCCGCGCAGAAGCGGGTATAGTGATAAGTGCGTCGCACAATCCCTATTATGACAACGGTATAAAATTCTTCGCCGCCGATGGCACGAAACTCGATGACGATCTCGAACTAGCCATTGAAGCCGAAATTGATAAAGGCATGGGCTGTGTTGATTCGGAGCACTTAGGTAAGGCGACTCGTATCGATGATGCCGCAGGGCGTTATATTGAGTTCTGTAAGAGTAACTTCCCAAATAGCCTATCGTTGCACGGCATGAAGCTCGTGGTTGATTGCGCCCATGGCGCTACTTATCATATTGCGCCAGCGGTATTAAGTGAGTTAGGCGCTGAAGTGATAACCATCGGTTGTGAGCCAAATGGCTTGAATATTAACGATGGTTATGGCGCGACTGATTTAGACAATTTGAAGTAAGCGGTGGTCGAACATAAAGCGGACATGGGCATTGCCCTCGATGGTGATGGCGACCGACTAATGATGGTCGATCACCTTGGCGATGCGCTCGATGGTGATGAAACATTGTTTATCATTGTGCGCGAAGCATTAAAAGCGGGTGTACTCGGTGGTGGCGTCGTTGGAACCAAGATGAGCAATCTTGGTCTTGAAATTGCCTTACGCGGTTTAGGCATCCCATTTGTGCGCGCTGATGTTGGCGATCGTTACGTGATGGAAAAGTTGTCTGAGCACAACTGGAAAATAGGCGGTGAAAATTCCGGCCATATTATTTCCCTGGACCACAACACCACTGGTGATGGCGTGATCGCGGCTCTACTTATCCTCACAGCGGTGTTAAAATCAGGGCTTAGCCTTAATGAATTGCGCAAGGGCATGACCTTGTTACCGCAATTGTTGATTAACGTACGTTTTAAAGGGGATAGTGATCCTCTTAAGAATGAAGATGTCCTATCGGCCGTTCGCGCTGCTGAGGCGAGTCTGGGCAATGATGGTCGAGTCTTATTGCGTAAATCTGGCACCGAGCCACTGATTCGAGTGATGGTGGAAGGGGTTAATCTTGATGACGTGACCAAACATGCCAATGATATCAGTGAAGTGGTTAAGGTCGTCTGCGGTTAAATATCTGGCCGAATTTTAGTCATCAAGCGTAATTTAATCGATTGGCGACTAAAAAAGAGGCGAACAGCGTTAAATAAGCAATTATTTGTTAATGCTTCTTGTATCGAGCAGCAAGAAGCATTAAGATTGCCGCGCTTTATTGGAGAAACAAGTATGAACGGATTAAAACCTCTTATTGCTGCTAATTGGAAGATGAATGGCAATAACGCATTAATTACTGAGTTCGCTCAACAATTTAATGCCGATAGCCTTAATGGCGTCGATGTGTTAGTTTGTCCGCCTAGCGTTTACTTAGAACGTTTTTCATCACAAGTGAGTATGCATAATTCAGCCATTGCTGTTGGTGCCCAAAACCTAAATGAAAATCAATCAGGTGCATTTACCGGCGAACTTTCGACCGCAATGTTACATGAAGTAGGTGCTAAATTCGTACTGGTAGGTCACTCTGAACGTCGTAGTATCTATGGCGAAACATCAGAGCTTGTTGCAAAAAAATATCATGCAGCATTGACTAATAATATCACTCCAATATTATGTACTGGAGAATCTGAGCAAGAACGTGAAAATGAACAAACATTTGACGTTATTGCACAAGATATCGACGCGGTTATCGCCGTTGGTGGGATTGAGTCCTTCAACCAAGCTATTGTCGCCTATGAGCCTGTTTGGGCTATCGGTACCGGTAAAAGCGCAACACCAGAAATGGCGCAAGAAGTTCATCAGTTTATCCGTAGCCACTTGGCTAAATACAATGATGATGTAGCGGCAGGTGTAAGAATTTTATATGGCGGCAGCGTGAATGAGAACAACGCTGCTGAACTATTCAAGCAACAAGACATAAATGGTGCATTAGTTGGCGGAGCCAGTTTAGTGGGCGATAAATTTATGGCTATTTGCCAAAACGCACAGAGTAACAAGTAATGTACGAAGTACTTATCGTAGTTTATTTAATCGTCGCCCTAGCCATCATTGGCTTGGTATTAGTACAACAAGGTAAAGGTGCCGATATGGGCGCGTCGTTCGGTAGTGGCGGCAGCGGTACATTATTCGGTTCATCTGGCGCAGGTAGCTTCCTGACGCGTAGTACTGGTGTATTAGCAACTGTATTCTTTATCGTTAGCCTCGTGCTTGGTAATATTACAGCAGAACGCGCTAATCAGACGAGCGAGTTCGAAAATTTAGAAACTCAAGTAATTGATAAAAATGATATTCCTGTTGCAACTGATGTACCTGCAACAACAAACAATGACGTACCTCAATAGTCATTGATTAAAAGAAGTTTCGCGGATGTGGTGGAATTGGTAGACACGCCAGCTTGAGGGGCTGGTGCTCGTAAGGGCGTGGGGGTTCAAGTCCCCCCATCCGCACCAACACAAGGTTCTAATAGAACCATAAAAGACCCGATAACCTAATTAAAAAAGGTTATCGGGTTTTTTTATGGCCAATGAAAACCTAAAGGTGGTTATTCTATTAATGATACCAATTAAATTAATTAAGTGACCTATTTTGTAGCGAGGATAAACGAGTTATACCAATCTAGGTAAGTAAGTGATCTAATCTTTCACGAGTAAAAATTGACTAGGGCAAGGCATTTATTTACGTATGTAATGATTCTACAAAGACTTACTCTCGGGATTAGAAATAACGCAGCTATCATTTGTTTAGACCGTGAAAAATGATCAACTATTTTATGCAAATGGTATTAGTGATGCTAAGCAGTTAATAAATAACGCAGGTATCATTAATTTAGGCCGTAAAAATGACCAGATATTTTGCTAGGTTGGTATTACTTAATGTCATTGGTATCACTTTGCTCGCTAACATTATTAACAATGAGATCGCGTAGCCATTTGTGTCCTAGGTCGTGGTCAAAATGTTTATTCCACAGTAATACGTACGCACCTGAATCTATCCTAACCGGGATTGTCAGCACTTTCAATTTAAAACCTTGGGCCAATTTCTCGGCGTAGCGCGCAGGTGCGCATAAGATCAGATCGCTTTGTTCACATAAGCTCATCGCGCTATGAAAATCAGGCATATCAATCGCTATATCACGACGCTTATCGGCTAAGTTCAGTACATCATCCAACAGCCATTGGTCCATGCCGCCAAAGGTGACTTGGATGTGTCGATATCGCAAAAAAGTATCGAGATCCCAATGCTGCTCTAGTGTCGGGTGAGACGCTCTTACTAAGCAAACTGAATGTTCACGAATAAGCTCGACATGGCTTAGTTGTGCTGGAATATTCTTGATGTGAATAGGGGATCGTTTATCCCACTCGCGACAGGCGATAGCCATATCTACTTCACAATTTAACAGCTCATCGAGACTCTGCTTGTTCCAAGTCTTAGTCTTTAAGCGCACGTTAGGTGCCTCGGTTAATAATTGAGGCATAAAAAATGGAAAGGTTAGAGAGTAAGCTGTATCCAATAAATGGATGCTAAATACTCGGTCACTCGATTGATGGTCAAATACCGTAGGACGCGTTAATTGGTCTAATTGTAGTACCAGCAGTCGTAATTGCGGCGCTAGCTCTAATGATCTTGGCGTTGGCTTGAGGCCTTGGGCTGTTCGCTCAAATAAGGGATCATCAAACATTTCTCTTAAGCGAGCTAAATGTTTACTGACCGCAGATTGGGTCAGATGCAACCGCTTCGCAGTGGCTGTCACATTAAGTTCTTCGAGTAAGATCTGTAACACTTTAAGTAAATTCAAGTCGAGTTTATGTAGCATAGACATTCCAAATGGGAATAATTAATAGCATAATAATTCATTTTTGGTTATGTCGCTAATGCCCTATACTGTTTTTTTTGCTCAATGACGACACGACAATGACTAATCGAAGTGCATTGCCCTTATTGATGATAATGGTAATTTTTAGCCCTCTGGCAATTGACATCTTTCTGCCTGCGTTACCGGTGATGGCGCTAGATTTTTCTGCAGCGATCAATGAAATGCAGTGGGGGGTTGGTGTTTTCCTGTTTAGCCTCGGTGTTGGACAATTACTCAGTGGCCCTTTGTCTGACAGATTTGGCCGACGCCCTGTCGCATTAGGCGGCGTTATTATTTATGGTCTTTCGTCACTTTTTGCAGCGACGTCGACTAACTTAGAATTCTTCTTATTGTGGCGTATTGTACAGGGATTAGGGGCTTGTGCGATTGTCGTCGCCGCCTTTGCTAGTGTACGAGATAAGTACGACGCATTACAAAGCGGCGTGATCTATAGTTATCTTAGCGGCATCATTTGTTGTGTTCCGGCGATAGCGCCTTTACTTGGCGGCATCTTGACAGAACAATGGGGCTGGAGGAGTAACTTTTATGTGATGTTTGGGTATGCGGTTATTGCGGGGATTATCATTTTGATAGGCTTGCCAGAAACGCGACCAGCGAATATCCAACGACCTAAACGGCTTTTGAGTTTTTCTCAATTTTTGCCCGTTCTTAAACACCCTGTTTTTCAGTTCAATGTATTGGCGGTGATGCTAGCGATGTCGGTAATTCTTGCCTTTGTCAGTAGTGCGCCAGCATGGATCATGATTGAGCTTGGGCAGAGTCAGCACACATTTGTATTTTGGTTTAGTCTCAACGCAGTATTAAACATAGCGGTTTATTTTATCGCACCTAAGGTACTGCTTAAATTTGGCGTACAAAAGACTGTCGGTTTGGCGTTCTTTTTATTACTTAGCGCTGGTGCGCTAATGCTACTGTTATTACCATGGAATACAGTAAGCGCGTTCATGCTGCCTGTGATGCTCGGCTGTACCGGTATTTCTTTATTTATGGGCGCGTGTTCGGCACAAGCATTATCACCGTTTGGTCACAATGCCGGCACGGCATCAGCGTTATTAGGCTTCATTCAAATGAGTGGTGCAGCCGTTGTCGTGTTTTTATTACAATTGGTCCCTGTAAGCATACCCGAGCAGTTTGCGTTGATGGTTGCTGTGTTTATACCGCTCTACGTGATATGGCACCGTCCCAAAGTCACAAGAGTGCTATACCCATGAGCATTTTCAAGTCGCACCGGTATAGACCATGGGTCGTCATCGCTCGCATTTGCTCACACACAAATTTATCTCGCTCGTTGAATTGCGGGGCGTAGCGCGAGAAGAAATGTTCGAACTGCTGCTGACGCTCAATCCCTAAGCGTTGTTCGAGTAAAGTGACCAGTTCGCTGCGCCGCTCTATTTGTGCGACAAAGGTGGTGTAACTGTTGAGCTGAAACTGTTTCATCCGCGCGACCGCGCCAATAATTTTTTGTTGTTGATAGTCGTTGAAACTAAAAAAAGTAATCCCAATAAGGCGACAAATAAAACACTCATCGCCAAGACGTTTTGACGTAATCGCCCAAATAACGGCTGCTTACTAGTGAAGGGAGCGGGCGGGAGGTTGTTTATCTGGGCAATGAACTGGTAACCACGCCCATCAATTGTCTTGATCACGCGTTGCGATTTTCCGTCATCGCAAAATAGGCGACGAACATGGGCGATATGATTGCTTAAAGTAGCATCAGATACCTCACGACCCGGTCATACTTTTTCTAGTATTTCATCTCGGGTGACCACTCGTTCACGCTGCTCAATCAAATAGATCATTAAATCAAAGGTTTTTGGTTCGACATCAAGTGCTTGGTTAGCTTGTATTACGCGAAAATTGGCAGGATCTAATGTGATGTCATCAATTTGGTAAATCATTCAAATACATGCCTATGTAGTTGCTTCAGGTAAGCAGGTTAAAGACGCTCAACTCGCCGTGAATCCATCCATGGAGGCTTGGACTAGCATCCATGCTAGTAACAGTTGGCTTACTTTTACCTACTTACCTCATTATTATTCTCACTTTGACTACAACCTGAATCATGTGCATAGGCATGTTCAAATATGACCTTAAGCACAATGAAGTAATGTTTGGGATAAGTTTAGCAAATAATCAGCAAAAGGCGTGATGATAAGAGCTTGGTGTAAAGGGGAATTGATCCTCATGTTGGTACCATGAGGATCGCGCATTGACTAGCTACCAAAATAAACAAAGGGCTGCAATGGACCATAACCCGACTGATTATCGTGATATCCCGGATGAGTCGCCATCACTAACAGATGATTTTTCATGTCTTCGCAATTATCTAGCGGTGTGTTACTACTCGCGGTAGCTTTATGCTTTGACGCAATGAGTGCCGCGAGTCCTGCGACAAAAGGTGTTGCCATCGAGGTGCCACTGAGACTTTGATAACCGCCATCCTTATAAGTCGACCAAATATCAGTGCCGGGTGCCATAATATCCACCTCGCCGCCGCGCGATGAAAACCCTGATGGATTACCATTCCTATCATGTGCTGCGACTGTAATAACGCCTCCATAGCGCCCAGGATAGCCGACACTATTGGTCATCAATGAACCTTCGTTACCGGCGGCGCAGATCACCACTACGCCATGGAATAAGGCATATTGTATTGCTTGATAAATCACTGAAGACGAGCGGCTCGCGCCCAGCGACATAGAGATAATATCGGCTTTGTTGTCAACCGCCCAATAGATCCCATCGGCGATCCAAGCGCTAGCCCCACGGCCATCGTTGCCTAGTACTTTCGCGATCAGCAGCTCACTTTGTGGCGCAACACCAACAAAACCAACACCGTTGAGGCGTGCGCCAACGACACCGGCGCAATGTGTACCGTGACCATTGACATCTTCGATGCCATCGCCAGTAAAATCTTCACTAGCCACAATGGCGGCTTCAAGATCTGGGTGGTCGGTGTCGATGCCTGTATCTAAGATCGCGACTCGAACACCTACGCCCTGTGTTTGCTGCCAGATTGCTGGAATGCCTAAAATGGCACCTGCCCAATCGATCCGTTCTGCGGCCTGCTCTTTGGTGTGTTGGTTTTTGATCTTACTTAATTTTTGCAGATTTCCCGCATGTTCATGAACGGTTATTCTGGGGAGGCCAAATGGTCGCTGCACGGCAGCTACAGTTTTATTGAGTACGCGGTTAGTCATCTTAAATCTCCAGCATTTAGGGGTAGATAAAACTCTTTAATATACTAGTGCAGATTAGACGATTTAACTCGCAGTAAAAAGACAAGTTTGTTAAAAATTAGCCGAAAGGCATCGCAATTCAACCATAAACCCGCCCAACAGGCGGCTTCGTCGAATATGAAAAAGAGTAATTAAATCGCAATTAACACCTGATTTAGACATTCGTTAGAAAAAGATTAGAAAAGAAATAAGGGCTACTAGTCGGTTAAATCGTGCTCAATATTACTAAATGGTTAGCAAACGATTAGCAAAGTATTAAGTATAGCCGCCTCGCTCTGTGTATGGTCAATGCAATATCAATGGAACCATAAATAGAGGAACTTATTATGGATAGGTTATCGATAAATACAGTCACAAAAATCATGTTAATGCCAATGTTGGTCCTAGGACTCGCAGTTTATGGTAGCGGTGGGGGAGGCGAAACTGAACCAGCTTCCAATCCAACACTAACGGTTGACACCACGCCTAATGCATTTAGCTTTGTCGATCAGGACAATGTTGCATTGAACTCGCTAATAAGCTCATCTGCTATTACCATCGCTGGTATCAATAGCGGGGCAGTGGTGAGTATTACTGGCGGTGAATATGCTATTGATGGAGGTGAATTTGTTAGCGGAGCGGGATCGGTGAATAACGGTTAAAACATCGTTGTTCGCCTCGCTTCTTCAGACCAATCCGAGACCTTAAGTCAGGCGGTACTCACTATTGGCGGGGTCAGTGATACGTTGTCGGTCACGACATTACAGGAACCAGATGCGGGTCTTGTTGGTCGCGCCAGGGCGCTCAACGTAGAGAACATCCGCCTATTTAAAGGACATATCGATATCGACGATCGTCGGCTGGCTCCGGTTGATGCTGACGGCCTCAATTCCGGTGATCTTATTACCATTCTCTCTGATTTTACTGCTGAAAGTTTAGCTGATCACAAGGCATTAGCGCGTTTGATTATAGGCGCCAGCAAGACTAAGTTTTAAGATAATCGCTGGTCGTCATTGGCGACCAGCGACCATGTCCTAAAAAACTACCTTAGCAAAACTAATCTGCTGCGAATAGGAGAGGCTGCCGTTTTCATACAGCATAATCACACTATCGTCGCTTAGTTGAGCAAGCTGAGAATAACCGGCAGGTCCGGGGAATATCGTCATCGACTTGTGCCAATTAGCCCCATTGTCTTCACTATAGCGTAGGGTCAGTTGTACTCGAGCGGCCGCATTGGCGGGATTAAGAAAATACATGCCATCACTGTTATTAGCCTTAATGATTGAGGCCTGACAAATGGGGGTCAATATATTGGTGTCTAATCGCGTTTTACTCCACGACTGGCCGCCATCGACTGATTGTGAAAACAGGCGGCCGTTAGGTGTTGGTGGCGCACCGATGGGCGCATTATGGCGGGTTGCCATCACTAGGTCGCCATTGGCTGTTTCTGCTAGCTCATTTTCATTACCGCTGCCCAGCGGTTGACCTTGTTGCCACGTGTGGCCGTTGTCATCACTAAACATCGCCATTGAACTTCCTTGACGGCCGACCGAGGTATTGTAGGGGATCACTAAGCGATGTTGAAACGGGGCACGCTGTTTTTGAATGCCGTGTCCTGGACCAAACACGGCATTTGGCACCGCAATGGTTTGGCTGTTACCCCAGGTGATGCCGCCATCATGGCTAAACATCACATGAGAAGTATGGTGGCGTTCGGGCTTATTGCCGAGGATACCACTAAGATTGTACGCCAAGACTAACTTGCCAGATTGACTATCAAATACCGGTGTTGCATTACCACATTTCCCCTGCAGGCTGCCGATGATGTACTGGCAGATGACTTGCTGCGCGCTCCACGTTTGTCCGGCATCGTCACTGAATTTTTGCACCAGATCGATAACGCCCGTATCAAGTGCGCCATCACGCCGTGCTTCGGCCATCACAACGATACGATCCTTTGCTAGTGCTGTCTTGTCGGCCAATACGGAGCCTGCGGGAATGACTAACATCGCAGGAATACGATAAATGGCGTACCCCCCTTCGCCGCCAACAAACACGTCGTTACTAATAGTCAGTGCGCTATTGGGGTTTGGCGCGGTGATCAGGTTGATGAGCATCATCACAGGAACGCCAAGCACCGCAACAATAGTGGTGGTCAGGGATTTTACTAAACGCTCACTACTGACCATAAACGATTCTATGATTGATAAGGACACGGCGATTAACAAGCTAACCCAGCTGGCTAGCATGGTATAGATAACAGGATCTGAGGTGGTCACGGCCTGAAAATAATCAAACACTAAGTTGTCCAGCGCAATAAACACCAGAGCTATGCTGGCACCAAGGGCGATAAGGCGAGCGAGCCAGGTCGACCCAATGAGCTTAACCGTGGCTTGTGTCATGTTCCGGTTAAAGGCGACATAACAAAATAGTGCGAAATAGGTGATACCAAGGAGGCACAGCACGGGGAAATTAGTCAGCCCCGGCTGATTATGCTGTAAAAACAGGATAATAAAGACACCTTGCGCGACACTCGCGATTAATAAGAATAAGCTGATAATTACCTGCATTATGACTCCGTTGATTGGCTATTTTTAAGCATGGTGGCGCGGTCTTTGTCGACTGTAAATATGGTTCCTGCGTATAACAAGGCACAAAGTACCCAGAACGAGACAGCAATATTGACCATCAGTTGATAATCACTGGTACTGGTTAAAATAAGCCCGCCGATAGCTGGCCCGAGTCCTTTACCGATGCTATCGAAGAAGTTGTAGCATGAAAATACCCGACCTCGCTGGTGTGGGGTATTAACGTTCATCAGTAGAGCGCGAGTATTCGAACTGGCGACCGAGATAAATAACCCCCCCATAATCGCTAGCAGCCAGTAATTCCACTGTTGTGAAAATTCGATATTGAGCAATAAGTATTCCGGCACCATCCCGAGCAGAATCATTGACGAGCACAACATAGCGACGTATTTAGCACGCCGCTGAAACAAGTAATCGCCGAGACTGGCCCACAATAGTCCGCCGACCACCGTGGCAATGCCAAACACTTCCCAAATCATCGTCGCGTCCGCCGCTGAAAATCCGCGCTGCTCCCTAAAGAAGGTAATGATCCAAAATGGCAGGAGTCCCCACGGGATACTGCCCGGAATGCCTTGCAAAAAGATAAAGCGATTGGTTTTATTGGCAAGGATCTGTTTAAAGCCGGCAAGTGATAGCTGCTGCTCTGCGACTATCGATTGGTGACTTTCACTCTGTCCGCGTTTGGGTTCGGTGGCACTGAGCCAATAGATAATGATCAGTGGAAAGCTAGGTACGGCAGCTATAATGAAGGCTAGACGCCAACCATAATCAGTCGTCAGCGCATAGCTGGCTAACAGTGGCCCCGACATCATCCCAAGACCCCAGGCAATATCAACCACCGCACTGGCTTTGCCGCGGTTTTTATCACTGACATAATCAGATAATAATGAAAAGGTAATGGGATAAATGCCGCCAATGCCAAAGCCGGTCAGGGTGCGCATTAGGACGAACATCTCAACATTATAGGTAATGCCTGCAATACCCGTTAGCAGGCAGGGGACTTCGCCAATCGCGACGGCAATAATCAACAGTTTTTTGCGGCTGACCTTGTCATTATAGTAGCCAAAGATAAGCCCCATTATCGCGCCCAGCAGCATAAACGCTGTGCCCGCCCAGCCGATGGTGTCGCTAGTCACGCCATATTCGGCACTTAGCTCTGGAATAATCGCTGGTGTGATATACATATCCGCCATCAAGAAGAATGACATCAGTACAATCATCGTCAAGCTGAGCTTGTCGCGAAAACTGCTACTGCGTTGATTAACCATCATCTAGCCCCGACTCGCTTGATGGCGCGCAATCAGATCGCGATACCACAGGCCACTGTTTTTAACGGTACGCTGTTGGGTGACATAATCGACATGAACGATGCCAAATTGCTTATCAAAGCCTGCAGCCCACTCGAAGTTGTCTAACAAAGACCACACAAAATAGCCGTGTAGATTTGAACCTTTTTCCAATTCTTGCTGTGCCGCCAGCATATAAGCGCTAAGAAAATCGATGCGCTTAGTATCATCGACTACACCGTCGATAAGTTGGTCATTAAATGCGGCGCCGTTTTCGGTGATATAAACTTTGGGATTACCGTAATCCTCTCTAAACCAGTTTAGTACCTGCGCCAAACCTTGTGGGAAAACCTCCCACCCCATCGAGGTATGTTGCACGCCATCTCTAACAAAATCACACTCCGGAACATCGCCACCGTCGTCTATCCAAGCATTGAGCACCGGCACAAAAGGACTGTGGTGAGCAAGCTCTCTCGAATAGTTGTTAATGCCATAAAAATCGAGCGGCTGTTGGATTATCTCAAAATCTTGTGGCTCAATGGTCGGTTGGAACCAGCCAAATTTTTTAAATAGCGCCTTAGGGTAATAACCTTTGAGCAGTGGGTCCAGAGAGATGGTGTTAATAAACTCATTGGCTAGCGCTGCCGCTCGTTGGTCTTTTTTGGAATCACTTTTCGGGTAAATAGGGGTAAAGCTGAGCGTGATGCCAACCTGAGCATCGGCACAATACTGTCGGATTTTTTTTACCGCCATACCATGGGCTAGATGCTGATGGTGCATCACAGTTAAAAAGCGCCACGGTTTTACTTTGCCCGGAGCGTGCTTGCCCATAACATAACCGAGGCAGCCATGCTCCCAAGGTTCATTAAGGGTGATCCAATTTTTAACGCGGTCGCCTAATGCCTTAACGACAACTGCCACATAATCTGCAAAGTCTTTGGCGCATTGGCGCGACAGAAAGCCACCGTAGCGATCGTCCAAGGCTTGTGGCATATCCCAATGAAACAAGGTGACGTAAGGCGTGATACCAGCGGCTAATAGTTCGTCGATTAAATCACTATAAAAGGCAAGGCCCGCTTGGTTAATTTCACCAGTGCCATTGGGAATTACCCGTGGCCAGGCGATTGACAGTCGATAAGCATCCAATCCCATCTCCTTCATCAAGGCAACGTCATCTTTATAGCGGTGGTAATGATCGCACGCGATATCGCCGTTGTCGCCATGGCGTATTTTCCCCTTGGTGTGGCTAAACGTATCCCACACACTTTTCCCACGACCATCTTCATTGACCGCCCCTTCAATTTGGTAAGCGGCGGTGGCGCTGCCAAAAATGAAATGGCTTGGGAATTGTGGCTGCTTATTAATGATACTCATCTTAACTTAACCCCAACACATGATTGATATGCGGGTTGGTAAAGATATTGTTAGGATCCATCGCTTGGCGTATTTCAAGAAAGTCATTGAACTTTGGTAATAGTGCGCGCTGTTTTTTAGCATTTAGGGTATGGATCTTTCCCCAATGCGGACGGCCGTTATATTTCCAAAAAATGGGTTCTATTTCGGCGAAGTATTTTTTATAGTCTTTGTCGTGGAAGTTATGAATGCTGATTGCACAGCTGTCTTGCTGATAAAATTGACTGAGCCAAATATCGTCATTTTTAACATAACGATATTCGATAGGAAATATCACTGGGATGTCTTTCTTCTTGATCGTGGTTAATATTTCGCGCAAGCAAGCCACGCCAACTTCTGCGGGCACACTATATTCCATTTCATTGAACTGGATATCGCGTAAATTGCCAAATATTTCATAGTTACGACCGGTACGTACCTCTTCTTCCACCGAACTTGCGCCCTTGTTTACAATGAAACGACGTAAGAACGGCGCATAATCGATGACATTGGATAGCATGCGAAAGGTTTCATAGGCGTCGCCATTGACGGTTTTTTGGGTCTGAAGTTCACTTTCTGGAATGTCATCGATGGCGATACCCAAGATATAATCGGCATGAGGCAGAGCATAAGCTTCAAAGTTGCGATGAGTATCACGCAAGGCTTCCATCCGCTCGAGTCCCTCTTCGAGATTCATCATCCAACTTTTTTCACGCAAATGATATTTATCAGTCGCTTGAATTTTCAACCTGGTGATAGCGCCTAAGGTACCGATGTTACAGCGCGCCGCATTAAACAACTCGCTATTAGTGTTGGCGCTGCATGTTAACTCTTCGCCGAGACCGTTAACCAGGGTCATCTCGGTGACAGTGCTCGACATCGAACCAAACTTGATACCGGTGCCATGAGTAGAGGTAGCGATAGCGCCGCCAAAGGTTTGGGTATTGATGTCTGGCATGTTTTCTAGGCTCAGTCCTTTATCCCATAGCTGTGAACCCACGGTGGCGAGAAAGGTATTAGCACCGAGCTCTATCTGCTTATTCTGGGTATCTATATCACTAATGCCGCTAAAATAGGCCAACGACATTAGTGATTCATCGGTGGCAACAAGCCCAGAAAAGCTATGACCAGCGCCTACTAGGCGGATGCGTTGCTTGGTATCTTTAATCATTTGTGATAGTTCGGCAGACTCTTGAGGCAGTAACCTTGCGGTTGGTGAGCTTGATTGATTACCCGACCAGTTTGACCACGGTGGCACAATATTTCCGTCTTTGTCCAAGGCTCCCTTAGGCATGGCTGGGGCGTCAGGATTGGGTTGTTCACTACAGGCCGTGGTCAATACGCTTGCCGCGCCGATGGCGGTTGCTGTTTTAAGAAAGCGGCGACGGTCAATATTGAGATGGTCAAGGTTCATAACTTACGGACTCTGTTATTATCGTTTTCACCATACTACAACACAAACTGTACAGTAGTACAGTCTGTTGTTTTGATGATTATTATTAGATTAACCGATGTCGATGACGCTATAATTCGTTGAATCATCAGATTGAGCAATAATAATGACCCAAATACCCCCTATAAAAATGGATGCCAAACAAAAAATAATCTTGGCCACGCTCGATATCATTAAAGACGATGGTATGCGCGCTATCCGTCATCGAGCGGTTGCAGCCAAAGCGCAGGTATCGCTTGGCTCTACGACCTATCATTTTAAAGACATTGAAGATCTAATTAGTTCGGCGTTTATTTATTGGCATCAGCGGGTCGATGTCGATAAAAACCCTTACTATAAATCGCTTATTGCCAGTAGTGAATTGGATAGCGCCTGTGAGCACACTCCCGCACAGTTGGCGCAGTTGTTAATAACTTACGGCGAAAACTATCTCCATGATCAAATTTTCGAGCGTACCGACGACCGACGCATCGAACTTTCTTTTCATAACGAGGCGTTACGTTCAGAAAAGCTTAGTGAGTTGATGCTTGATTCTTGGGAAGGGGAGGTGAATCGTTTAGTGGCCTTGTTTACCAGCCTCGGGCTCGATGATCCAAGTACCGCGGCAGAAACTACCTTTGCACTTTTTATGCAATTGGAAAAGAAAGCGCTATTAATTAAAGATAAACAGGCGCAACAACATCAATGGCAGAAAATGAAACGTGTGTTGCAACAACATGTGAGGCTTATTGTTGGTGCCAAGTGAGCAATAGCACAAAAATAGTGATTAATTGGTGATAATATGTTGAATCTTTTTCGTTGGAGCGTATAATCGTCGCCATCCACACTATGATGAATTAATCGGCTTGTTTGGAGTCATTGACTCAACGAGGCACGATAGCGCACAACCTATCAATTAAGTCACATAGTAAGACCAGCGAAAACGCAGCATTGATGTTGTAAATGAGCTGGCTATCAAGGCAACTTGATATACAGGGTCCAGTTTTAAGCCCCGCTTTATGTCGGGGTTTTTTATTACCTGTACTACATCAACGCACCGATATCTTCGATATTTGTGACGTTTTAAACTGGGCTTAGGCCCTTTTTTTGTTTTTGGCGTTTAATAAATCGTCAAATTAAGAGTTTAGGAGTAAGTGTTGTCGACTATTGATAATCGCTTAACAGAAATGCTAGAGCCAGCGGTTGAAGCCGCTGGATACGAGCTTATTGGTATTGAATATATGCGTGCCGGTAAACATTCTATTTTACGTCTGTTTATAGACCACGCCGATGGCATTGATGTAGATGCTTGTGCCAAGGTTAGCCATCAGGCCAGTGCCGTGCTTGATGTTGAAGATCCAATCACCAATGAATACAGCTTGGAAGTGTCGTCACCAGGACTTGACCGTCCATTGTTTAAACCACATCACTACAGTGATCGTATCGGTGAGATTGTTGCGCTGCAAACTGTGATGCCTACCGATGGCCGTCGCAAGTTTAAAGGCGAGATCATTAGTGTTGATGGTCAAATGGTGACATTGAAAGTAGATGGAAAGGAATACACGTTAGCTTTAATGAATGTAAAGAAAGCTAATATTGTTCCTCAGTTTTAGATTTAAAACTGTTTATTCAAAATATGCTGCAAATGTTTATTTAAACATTTGCTGAAAATTAAAGGGTAAGAGGCAACATAAGATGAGCAAAGAGATATTGTTAGTTGTCGAGGCGGTGTCAAATGAAAAAGGCGTGCCTCGTGAGAAAATTTTTGAAGCGCTAGAAATTGCACTGGCAAGTGCAACTAAGAAAAAAGCTGAAAAAGAAATCGAAGTTCGTGTTGATATCGACCGTAAAACCGGTGAATTTGATACTTACCGTCGCTGGTTGGTCGTTGCAGATGAAGAAATGGAAAACCCATTGGCTGAAATCACTTATTCTGCGGCTCATTACGATGACGAAAATGTTCAGCTGGGCGATTTCATTGAAGACCAGATTGACTCTGTAACGTTCGACCGTATTACAACGCAAACCGCTAAGCAAGTTATCGTACAAAAAGTACGTGAAGCTGAGCGCGAAATGGTGGTTGACGAGTACCGTGAGCACCTAGGTGAACTCGTTACCGGTGTGGTTAAGAAAAGTAACCGTGATAGCATCATTATCGATTTAGGTAACAATGCTGAAGCTGTTATTTTTAAAGAAGATCGCTTACCGCGTGAATCTTTCCGTCCGGGTGACCGCATTCGTGGTCTTCTTTACACGATTAAAGAAGATAACCGTGGTCCACAACTTTGTGTGAGCCGTACTCACCCAGATATGTTGATTGAATTGTTCCGCATCGAAGTGCCAGAAATTGGTGAAGAGACATTAGACATCATGGGCGCGGCTCGTGATCCTGGTTCTCGCGCTAAGATTGCGGTAAAGAGCAATGACAAGCGTATCGATCCTGTCGGTGCCTGTGTTGGTATGCGTGGCTCACGTGTTCAAGCCGTTTCTGGTGAATTAGGCGGCGAACGTGTCGATATCGTATTGTGGGACGACAACGTTGCACAATACGTGATCAATGCAATGGCCCCTGCTGAAGTGGTTAGCGTTATTGTCGATGAAGACGAAAACAGCATGGACTTGGCGGTTGAAGAAGACAACCTAGCACAAGCGATTGGTCGTAATGGTCAAAACATCCGTCTGGCTAGTCAGTTAACAGGTTGGAACTTAAACGTAATGACTGTCGCTGAGCTGCAAGAAAAGCATCAAGCGGAAGATAAGAAAGTCATTAACGCATTCACTGACGCATTAGACATCGATGATAGCTTTGCTCAAGTCTTAGTTGACGAAGGCTTCACTTCATTAGAAGAAATTGCGTATGTACCAGTTAACGAATTATTAGAAATTGATGGTTTTGATGAAGATCTCGTTAATGAGCTTCGTGAGCGTGCTAAAAACACCTTAACCACTAATGCATTGAAAGTAGAAGAGGCGCTTGACGGTGCTGAGCCTGCGGCAGATTTGTTAGCGCTTGAAGGACTTGAACGTCACCTTGCTTTCGTATTGGCAAGCAAGGGTGTTATTACATTAGAAGATTTAGCGGAGCAGGGTGTCGATGACCTAGAAGGTATCGAAGAAATTACACCTGAGTACGCTGGCGAGCTTATTATGGCTGCGCGTAACATTTGTTGGTTTAGCGACGAGCAAGAATAAGTAAGGCAAGGGGAATTATTACTATGTCAGAATATACAGTTAAAAGCTTAGCTGATGAGATCGGAGCACCGGTAGACCGTGTTCTTGAACAATTGAGCGAAGCGGGCCATAAAAAAGGCCAAAATGACCAGGTGTCATTAGAAGAAAAACAATCATTACTTGAGCTATTATCGGGCCAACATGGCATCGAAGCAGCGCCAAAGAAAATGACCCTACAGCGTAAAACCAAATCGACCCTAAAAGTTGGTTCAGGTGAGAAAGGCCGTACTGTTGCTGTTGAGACTCGCAAGAAACGTACTTACGTTAAGCGCGACCCTGCTGAGCTTCAAGCACAAGCTGATGCTGAAGAGAAAGAACGTCTAGAAGCACAGGCTGTCGAACAAGAAAAAGCGGCTGAAGTTGCTAAAGTTAAAGCGGCTGCTAAAGCAAAAGCTGATGCAGCAGCACTAGAAAAGTCAGAAGCAGCAGCTAAAGCTAAAGTTGAAGCTGCGGCCAAAGCAAAGGCAGATGCCGAAGCTAAAGCATTAGCTGATCCCCAAGCGGCTGCTCGTGCAGCTGAGCTTGCAAAGGAAGAAGACGAGCTTAAGCGTCGTCAAGCTGAGCTACTAGCAGAAAATGTTAAAGCGGCTGCGACACTAGAAGCGGCAGCGGCAAAGAAATTGGCTGAAGAAAACGCCTCTCGCTGGGCTGATGAAGAAAAAGCACGTAAAGAAGCTGAGAAAAAAGCGGATTACCATACTACTTCGTCTACTTATGCTCGTGAAGCTGAAGATAAGCAAGATCGTCAAGAAGAAGGTCGTGGACGCGCTAAGAAGAAAGCGAAGAAAGGTAAGAAAGATACCAGACCTGCACAACGTGGTCGTGGCCGTAAAGGGACATTAAGCGCACCGACGTCGATTAAGCAAAGTTTCGATAAGTCTGCTGTTGTTGCTAAGTCTGATATTCGCTTAAGCGAAACTATTTCAGTATCTGAATTAGCCTCTAAGATGTCTGTTAAATCGACTGAAGTCATTAAGAACTTAATGAAAATGGGCGTTATGGCGACCATTAACCAAGTGCTTGACCAAGAAACTGCAGAGCTAATCTGTGGAGAGATGGGCTATAAAGTAGTGCTAGTTCGTGAAAACGAATTAGAGCACTCTGTACTAGCTGAACGTGGCGATCAAGGTGATCAGAAGACTCGTGCTCCCGTTGTTACTATTATGGGGCACGTTGACCATGGTAAGACATCACTACTTGATTATATTCGTAAGGCTAAGGTTGCTGCTGGCGAAGCGGGTGGAATTACACAGCACATAGGTGCATACCATGTAGATGTTGATGGTTCAATGATCACCTTCTTAGATACCCCAGGACATGCCGCGTTTACCGCGATGCGTTCTCGTGGTGCGCAAGCTACTGATATTGTAATTATCGTTGTTGCGGCAGATGATGGTGTTATGCCACAGACTAAAGAAGCTGTAGCGCATGCTAAAGCGGCTGGCGCACCGATTATTATCGCTGTTAATAAAATGGATAAAGAAGGCGCTGATCCGGATCGTGTTAAAAACGAACTGTCTGCTCTTGATGTTATTCCTGAAGACTGGGGCGGTGATGTTCAGTTCTGTCATGTCTCAGCAAAAGCAGGTACTGGCGTAGATCCATTACTCGAATCTATCCTAATGCAGGCTGAATTGTTAGAGCTTCAGGCGACTGATGAAGGTCATGCAACAGGTGTTGTTATTGAATCACGTCTTGATAAAGGTCGTGGCCCGGTTGCAACGGTACTTGTTCAAGAAGGTACATTAAACCACGGCGATATCATTCTTTGTGGTTTAGAGTACGGCCGTGTTCGTGCGATGCGTGATGAAAATGGTCAAGATATTAAGAGTGCTGGTCCAAGTATCCCTGTTGAGATTTTAGGTCTTTCTGCGGTACCAAAAGCTGGTGATGAAGCGACTGTTGTTACTGACGAGCGTAAAGCCCGTGAAGTCGCACTTTACCGTCAAGGTAAATTCCGTGACCTTAAGCTAGCACGTCAACAGAAAGCTAAACTTGAAAACATGTTTAGTAATATGACGGCGGGTGAATGTTCAGAGCTAAACGTTATTCTTAAGACTGACGTTGAAGGCTCTCTAGCGGCAATTGCCGATTCACTAGAAAAGCTGTCTACTGATGAAGTTAAAGTCAATATTATCAGCCGTGGTGTTGGTGGTGTTACTGAAACTGACTCAACGCTTGCAGCAGCATCAAATGCAATCATGCTTGGCTTTAACGTCCGTGCCGATGCAACGGCACGTAAAATTATTCAAAATGAAAATCTAGATATGCGTTACTACAGCGTTATCTACGATTTGATTAATGAAATTAAGTCAGCGATGAGTGGTTTACTCGCTCCGGAATTTAGACAAGACATTATTGGTCTCGCTCAAGTTCGTGAAGTGTTCCGTTCACCTAAGTTTGGCGCAATTGCTGGTTGTATGGTTACTGAGGGTATCATCAAACGTACTCAACCTATCCGCGTATTACGTGAGAATGTGGTTATCTATGAAGGCGAGCTAGAGTCTCTACGTCGTTTTAAAGATGATGTACAAGAAGTACGTAACAGCATGGAATGTGGTATCGGCGTTAAGAACTACAACGACGTTAGAGTCGGTGACCAAATCGAAGTATTTGAAATCATTGAGATCGCACGTTCTCTATAGGTTTTAAAACAATTAAGTAATTAGAGATGGGGGCATTTGCCCCCATCTGTGTTTTTCTTTTATGACAAAGAGAACACGATAATAGGAGTTAACATGGCTAGAGAATATAGTCGAAGTCGCCGCGTGGCGCAGCAAATTCAAAAAGAATTAGCACGAATTGTAATGCGTGAAATTAAGGCCAGCGAGTTTGGCATGATCACCATCAACGAAGTGGATTTATCGCGTGATTTGTCATACGCAAAAGTTTACTTTACCCAGCTTAATGACGATGCTGAGCTGATTAAAAAAGCGCTTGAGTTATTAAATGATCAGGCTCCATTCATTCGCTCAATGATGGGCAGCGCAATGCGTCTGCGTATCGTGCCAGAGTTGAAATTTTTCTATGATAAGTCATTAAGCGAAGGTATTCGTATGACTAATCTAGTTAACAAAGCGGTGCGTAAAGACAAGGAAAATAATCCTGAAATCGACGCGCCAGATGACGCAGCAGAGTCTTAATCGATGGCTCGTAAGCGTAAAGGCCGTCTAATTGACGGCGTGCTGTTGCTTGATAAAGGCACCGGACACAGCTCAAACGACATGCTACAGAAAGTAAAACGACTGTTTGGCGCACAAAAGGCAGGACATACCGGTGCATTAGATCCATTAGCCACCGGCATGTTACCGATTTGTTTGGGAGAAGCGACTAAGTTTTCTCAATATCTGCTTGAATCTGACAAGCGCTATCGGGTGATTGCAAAACTCGGTGAGCGCACGGATACCTCAGACAGCGATGGAGAAGTGGTCCAAACGCGTGATGTTGATTTTAGTGCTGATTTATTGCTAGAAAAACTTGAGTTTTTCCGTGGTAAAACGATGCAAGTACCGTCGATGTTTTCGGCACTAAAACATCAAGGCAAGCCACTGTATCATTATGCCCGTCAAGGCATCACCATCGATCGTCCAGCGCGTGAAATTAACGTGTTTGAACTGCTTTTTATTCGTCATGAAGGCAATGAGTTAGAACTTGAGATACATGTTAGCAAGGGCACTTACATTCGCACCATTATTGACGATTTGGGTGAAATGCTCGGCTGTGGCGCGCATATTACTATGTTGCGTCGTCTAGAAGTTGCCGATTATCCGAGTGATAAAATGGTGACGTTGGAATCTTTGCAGGCATTGTTTGATAAGGCGACAGAAGAGGAAGTGGCGACAGCAACCTATCTTGATCCATTACTGTTACCTGTCGATAGTCCGGTCAGCGATTTTCCTGAAGCCAATATTAGCGAAGCATTGAGTGTTAATGCTTTGCACGGTAACGCGGTCGCGATGCCAGATATGGAAGAAGGGCTACTCGTACGGATGACTGTTGGTGATGAACGCCGCTTCATTGGCGTTGGAGTGATCGATAATCAAGCGCGGGTCCAGCCTAAGCGTTTGGTGGTTTTACCGCCAGATGATGCGACATCACAGTAATCACTAGTTGGCACCAAATATCACTTGTGAAATATTAGTTTGCTGGTAGTATACGCCGCTCGGATGTAGCTGAATTAGTGATCGGCTACATATATTTTTAAATCTTATAAACATTGGAGTTTATTATGTCACTAAACGCTACACAAACTGCTGCTATCATCGCTGATTTTGGCCGTGATGCTAACGATACTGGTTCTTCTGAAGTTCAAGTTGCTTTGTTAACTGCACAAATCAACCACCTACAAGGTCACTTCAAAAAACACATTCATGATCATCACTCACGTCGTGGTCTATTGCGTATGGTTTCTAGCCGTCGTAAGCTTCTTGATTACCTAAAGCGTAAAGACGTTACTAAGTACCAAGAAACAATCGCTAAACTTGGCCTACGTCGTTAATCGACAGCCAACGTTTGATTGAAAAGGAGCCTTATGGCTCCTTTTTTCGTTTTAATCTCTTTGATCTAAAAATGGTTATTTACATTGAGACAGTTGCAGGGCATATAATATTACTTTATTGTTTTATTTTTCCAAGTAGGTGACCGTGACAAGCTTATTTAGACTGTTTTTTATTATCGCGATGATCGGAACGATAACTAGTGTACGTGCTATCGACGTCGGCAAAGTGGTTCTGAGCGAGGACCCTTGGCCACCTTATATCCTCGGAGAAGAAGGTTTTTCAGCCACGGGCGGCAGCGTCGTTGATATTCTCAATATAGTATTTTCTAATTTAGACATTGACCTAGAAATGAATCTTTACCCTTGGACCCGTAGTTTGCGTTTGGTTAAGGGGGGGCAGGAAGATGGTCATATGCTGCTAATCAAAACACCTGAATGGGATCAATACATGGTCTATTCAATACCTTTTATTGAGGATCGCTATCTGTTGTGGACCCGTACATCTGATGGCCCTATCGAATGGCAGACCTACGACGATCTAAAACCTTTCTTTATTGCCCTTACCGAAAACTATAGTTACACAGAAGGTGTTGAACGGGCCATAAAAGCACACAAACTTAACGTTACCTATGCTCGTAGCGATGAGATCAATTTTAGGTTGTTATCTGGAGGCCGCGTAGACGCATTCATTTGTTTAGAAAGCGTCGCGTTGTCTCTTTTCAAAAAAAATCCGGAATTTAAAAAGCGTTTTGTGGCATCCGACAACGCGATTGCAGAACTAGCGCTAATGATGTCACTTAACAAGAATTCCGCAGCAAGTAAGCTTATGCCGGCAATTAATCAGCAACTTGAAATGCTAAAAAATAGTGGTGAGATCCAAAAGATAATTAAACAATATCGTTAGTTAACGTTCATTACGCGTGAGTGAATTCTCGCTTGAAATGATTTTCAGCGATTCGTCAATATCGCCTTTCAAATAAACACATCTGTTGTATACTATGTCAGAAATTCAAAGATGACTAAAAGATAAAGGAAATTCAATCAGTGAATCCTACAATTAAAACGTTTAAATATGGTCAACATAATGTGACCATCGAAACCGGC